>Ga0157366_1000869_pt1 | contig 12857 bp, 8 predicted proteins | sample AttbisABBM1_FD_113149 | JGI IMG/M metagenome (GOLD analysis project Ga0157366, IMG submission 113149) | Fungus gardens microbial communities from leaf cutter ant in Botucatu, State of São Paulo, Brazil - Atta bisphaerica ABBM1 | ecosystem: Host-associated > Fungi > Mycelium > Unclassified ...
CTAATCCTGTTACTAATCTAATATCTAATAGACCTACTTCTTCTACTTGTTTATGGTTAAAACCTTATTTGTTAGAAATACAAAAATTAGACTTTATCTTATTGGCTTTTCTTTTTTCTTTTTCTTTTAGTCTATTCTATTTTTAGAACTAGAGTTAGGGATCAGTAGGAGGTCACAAATTATACTGTCACATAATCATGTGCTATGATAGAAAATAGTAGAAGATTCTGGAAGAAATAATATTATACTATATGTTATACATATAGTAGTCTTAAGGCAGATATATGGTCATTTAGAGTAGGCTAAAGTAGTATACAGACTAGTAGTCTGAGGTATATAAGATAGACAATCCTATACTGAGCTCTCTATCAAGTTCTCTTGTGTTAATTCTAATATAAGGTTCTGTTTATTGATTAACTCTAAGATCTTTGAGTCATAACACTATTAGAGCAATAATACTAATGAACAGTTAGCTGATATACTTGGTCAACTTGCAAACACTCTTAATGTTAATCAAACTTCCAGTCCCAATACTAATTCAAAGAAAACTAAAGCCTACATCTCTGATACTTTTAGCAGTACTAAACCTGATAAGCTTAATAATTTCTTATTCTAATGTTGTCTCTACTTCTACACTAATCCCATGCAATTTGACATAAACATTGCAAAAATCAACTTTGCAATAACTTACCTCATAGGAGTTGTCTAGGACTGGTTTGAGGTGGGCCTTAACTAGGAAGACTAAGATATCTTGCAGGATCGGCTCTCCAATTGGAACATTTTTGTTGATAAGCTATGTTGACATTTTACTTTCTTGGACCCCATTGGTGAAGTGGCCAATATGCTGGATAATCTCTGCATGAAGCCTAGCAACAAGATTTCCACTTACAATATGGATTTTATGTGCTATGTCTTTCAACTAGGTTAGGGAAATAGTGTTTTATGTCACTGCTATTACCAGGATCTTCCCAATTGGATTCAGAATCCCATTTCTATCTGGAAACAAGATAAGCCTACCTCATTTCAGGACATGTATACTTTGGCAATGACCATTAATCATTGCTACTATGAACATGACTACAAATACTACTGTGCAAGATAGGCAGAAAAGAAGGCTCTCGAGTCTTACTCCCAGAAGCAAGGTAAAGCTTCTTCTGCTGGTAATGTCATAGCCTCCTAGAATAAGGCAAGCCCATCTTCTATGGCTTCATCTACCAAATCACCTCTTTCCAAACTATCTCTATTCTACACTCTTAAAAAACAATCCAATTCTCTATAGGTAGATCTTTCTTCCAAACTAGCCAGCAACAGCAAGTTAACTAGTAATGAGCATAAGAAGTGTCTTGAAAACAATCTATACCTTTATTGTAGTGCAGGAGACCACAAGTTGGACTCCTGTCCTAAGAAGCAGACTACAGTCACTTTCAAAGACCATAGTGCTTTAGCAACTGCTAATTCTCTAATAGTTGCTTTTGAGAAAACCTCAGAAAAATAGAGAACAACCTTCAGAACTCTGTACAGACTGAAAGCCATGTTAAACTTTCCTATATAGCAACAAGTCCTATTTGACTCAACACATTTGCTCTTTCTGATCCTCATTTACTCTTTGTCTCTCTTACTTCTCTCTTAATTCTTGGTTAGGATCACCTTAATAAAATCTTGTTTCAAGCTCTTATTGATTTCAGGTCTACTTATTGTTTTATAGACTCAAAATTTGTAGATACTCACCACTTGAAGACATTTGCAATCCTTCCAGTTGTCTTCTACTTGTTTAATGATTTTTTAAACAATAACATTTCTGAAATTGCTAATTTGCCTATAATTTTGCCTACCAGTAATTGTATAAATCTGGACTTCTATGTTACTCTGCTTGATTCTTCATGCTCTTTGATCCTTGGATATAACTGGCTCACCCAACACAATCCACTAATTGACTGGGTAAATGGGTTGATAAATTTCCATCCATCTTTGCAGAAAAATCTTGCTTCTTCTTACACTGTGGCCAACACACCATTGGTATCTCCATCAGCTTCTAACATTCCTCTGCAATCATCAGACCCCATAGGTTCCATATCTGTATTTGAGACCTTTGTGTCTACCTCTAAGTAATCTAATATTGTTATTATTGATACTGCAGCATTCTTGTGCATATTAAAACTTCCAGGCTCTAGTAATTTTAAACTCTGTCTTCACTCTTCAGACATTTAAACTAACTCCACAAAACTTGTAGAGGCTTCTGACTTTTCTAATGTTTCCTTTGAGTATTACAAATTCACTAATGTTTTCAGAAAAACCAAAGCTAAAGTTTTCACTCCTTATTGTTCTTATGACCTCCAAATCAATTTGAAAGAAAGTGCTCAACCTCTGGTTGGCCCTATATACTCTTTTTCAGTATTTGAACAAGAGACTCTCAAGAAATTTATTGAGAAAAACCTCAATATAAGTTTTATTCAACCAACATCCTCTCTGTATGGTACACCAGTTTTATTCATTAAGAAGAAAGATAGTTCACTACACCTCTGCATCAACTTCTGTAACCTTGACTGCATTTCCAAAAAGGATTGCTATCCACTCCTACTTATCTCTGATCTACTGGACTTATCCTATAAAGCTCAGATTTATTCAAAGATAAATCTTTACTATGCTTACCACTTAGTTCACATTGCCAATGGTGATAAATGGAAGACTGCTTTTAGAATATATTATAGATCATTTGAGTGGTCTGTAATATCCTTCGGTCTTACCAATACTTTTGTAGTCTTCCAGTCATGAATGAATGACATTTTCTCTGATCTTTTGAATATTTATGTCATGATATATCTAGATGATATACTCATCTACTTAAATAACATGTCTGAACATCACCAGCATGTTAAGAAAGTACTCAAGCATCTCTATAAGGCTGGTCTTTATGCCAAAACAGAGAAATGCAAATTCCACTCTGAGTTAGTAGAGTATCTGAGATACATTCTTTCTCCTTCTGGCCTTACCATGTCTAACAACAAAATCAAGATTATTCAAGACTGGCCAGAACCAAAGAAAGTCAAGAATATTCAATCCTTCTTAGGTTTTGTTAATTTCTATCACTGGTTTATCTTCAACTACTCAGACATTGTCATTCTATTGATACATCTCACCTGAAAGGACATTTCCTAAAAGTTCAACTCCTTCTGTCATGATGCTTTCAACTCTCTCAAGAAAGTATTTACCTCTGCTCCTATTCTCACTCATTGGATTTCTAATTCTCAACTCATCATGGAGACTAATACTTTGGACTATACTCTCACTACAATTCTCTCCATTGTTAATAAAAAAAATGAAGTTTATCTGGTTACCTTCACTCCTGTACTTTTACTATGGCAGAGTTGAACTATGACATACATGACAAGGAATTGCTTGTCATTTTTGAAGCTTTTAAAATTTGGTGACACTACCTAAAGGGTCTAGCCTATTCCATTGACATTGTTATAGATTATAAAAACCTTGAGTATTTTTTTACTACCAAGGTGTTAACTTAGAGGCAAGTGCAGTAGTCCAAGTACTTCTCTCAGTTTAATCTTGTTATCAGGTTCTGTCCTGGTTGTCTTAGCACCAAACCAGATGCTCTCACTAGACAGTGGAGTATAATCATGATAACTATACTAGCAGGAGGTAAAAGATGGAATTTCTTCCTTTACCTTCTTCTGACTTTCCCTGGGCTCATTCTCAGACCTCTCCTCATCATTTCTATCATTTTCTTTATTCTCCTCATTGATGCCTCACAGATCCTCCTTCAAACCTTATCTCTGCTCTACTGTGGCTCCAATCCTTGCTAATTGGATCATATTCCTCATCTAGCCCTCCACCAAGTCCTAGAGGAACTTCCCAATGTCTCAGTACTCTTTCACTAGTCCTTGGAGTGCCTTTTCAATAACACTTAAGACTCTACCATAGGTAGGGATCATGGCTAGGGAGTTAGAGTTGGTATAGAGAACATACTACTATTTGAGGGTAATGCACCCAGTATATGTAAGAGAACAGCTATGAAGAAGAAATTATTAGTAAAGGAAAATGAAAAAGATATTTTTTACTTATCTTGAATTGTACACTAGGCAATTCTGCCTAACACTCACATACCTCTCATAGTGGTTAACACCCTCTATCTTAATTGCAGTGCCTATGCAGTATTTTCCTGGTTGTTTTCTCTTAGAGTGCTGTCACTCCTCCTTATCTCCTAAGATAATCTCCTTACATTTAGGTCCTATGATCTAAGATCCTTCAGTACCCTCTAAAAGAACAGCATCCTCCATTAATACTTTGTTCTGGAGTTACTGGAGGTACTTTATCTATTTCTTTTTTCTTCCTCTTCTATAAACTTCTACTTCTCAGCTTCCTCTCTTGTCTTGGTCTCTGCTGCCTTTCTTGCCTTCTGAGCAGCACACTTAACACAACAGGTCTCTGCTGCCTCTTTTAAATGAACCTGGAGCTGTTGCTTCTCTTCATATTTTCTCTGCATCTTGTTATATTTCTCTTTGAACATCTTGGTATTGTGTTGGAAGATGTTGGAGAGGATGGGAGAAGATATGATAATATAGAAGAAAGGCAAAAAATTTTCCTTTTTTGTTTATATATTGTTAAACTAGGCACCATTATGGGATTCTTTGGATAAATGTAATAGGACTTCAAAGGCTCAGTTCTAAGAGGAGATACTATCATATACCAAGTCTACCTATTTGGAAAATACATCTTCATGGTGATACTGTCTTCTCAATGTTTCTTATACAAGTCTATCTTCCATAACAGCCACTTTTCTCACAATATATCTATGTAGTAGTGATACAACTATCTGGGTATTCTGTCTTTCATAATGGGAATACTCCCATTTGACTCAGTCTTTTATGGCAGAGTCATACACCTGTCAGTGTTTCACCACTAAAGTCTCCACTCAGAGCAATAGAGACTATACTACTGAAATCCTGAGCATCTCCTATATTATCTTCTTATATATAAGACTAATAGTTATACTGTAATTTGCTAGTCTAATAATCAATGAAGATAACTCTTATTGAACTCAATCTCTGGTATTCAACAGCAACACACCAATTAGTACTCACTCCCATCTCAGACTTTTTCTCTTTATTTGAAGTTATAAGCACATAGTAGACAGATGGTATAGTATATAAGCTGAAGCCAAGGTCATTCTACAATTTTGTGTATCTCTGAGCCAATCTTGTATACTTTTACCTCTAGTGTGAACTATGCCTAATAGAATTATACACTAAGTAGTCTTACTTAACATATATATATTTCTCACAGAATTTATTATCTCTTATCTTGACCGCAGCATTTCCATAGTACTTTTTTCATTGCTTTCCTTTTGTTTTCTTAGAGGGTTATAGCCCTATCTTGTTCTCTGAGAAGATATCAACTACCTCTTTATGTTTAGTCCTTACAATCTAAAAGTTTTCAGTGCTGGCCATGAGTGCAGCATTCTTAGTCAAAACCTCATCCTGAAGCTTTTTCAAATACTTCAACCATTTTCTCTTCTTTTTCTCTACAAGTTTCTTCTTTTCAACTTTCTCCCATACCTTAGTCTTATTAATTTTTCTTATTTTCTGTATAGCTTGCTTAATATGACAAACCTCTACTGCCTTTTCCAGGTGGATTTGGAGCTTTTGCTTCTCTTTGTGCCTTCTCTACATCTTCTGATGCTGCTGTTCAAGTATTTCAGCATCAGCTTAGGAAATGTTAGTAGATAGAGGAGAAAATATAATAATATAGAGAAAAGATGAAAATTTTCTTCTTGTTTATATTTATTGACCTATGCACCATCACAGGTTCTTTAGATAAACTCAATAGAACTTCAAAGGCTCAGTTCTAAAAGGAGAATACTATGATATATCAAATCTACCCATTCTAAAGATATGTCCCTGTAGTAATATTGTTATTATAACATCTCTGAAACAAGCCTATCTTCTATAATGGCCATCCTTCTTGCAACATATCTTTATAGTGGCAATGTAACAACTCAGATATTCAGTCTTCCATGGCAGAGTTCTTCTATCTTACCATTGATATCTCAATACTGAAATCTCTACTCAGGCCAATACACTTAAACTCCAAGCATCTTCTATATATCTAACTTGTATATAAGACTAGTAGTTATACTGTAATTTGCTAGTCTGATAATTGATGAAGATAACTTTTATTGAACTTGATCTCTAGTGTTTAACAGTGATATATCCAATCAGTACTCACTTCCATCTCAGAATTTATCCATTTCTTTGAAGTTATAACCATACAGCAGACAGATGGTGCAGAATATAAGCTGAAGCCAAGGTTATTCTAACAAGTCCATATTATTAAGCTTATTCCACAAAGTTTACATACTTGATACAATACTGAGCTAACTTTACAGATTTTTTCCTCCTAGTGTGAACTATGTCTGACAACTTGCTGCATTACAAGGTACTCTTCTAGGAGTGTTTCTGCCTTTTATGCCTCTAGAAATCCCTTTCCTGAGGTCTTATCTTTCTCTTCTTCAGATAAAAGTAAGGAAGAAAGCATGAGCTCCAACTCTAAAACACCTACTATTCTAAAAGTGATAACAGGCAAACTCTCTAAAAGAGTGCCTCCTCTAAAGCTTCCTGCCACTTTTCCAGCTCTTATTCCTAAAGAGAAGGCATCTATAATGAGCTGAAATAACCAGGTTGTTGCTAAGGAGAGCAGAAATATAGTTTCTGAGACTGAAAATGCCCCAAGTCTCTATGCTTGGACTACTCAACATGATCCATGGATCAGCTGAGTCATCTTCCCAATTGGGAAATCAAAATATCACTCACAATACTGAGCTATGAGATGGTAAACTTTTTTTTTGTTCATCAATTTATTATATGGTACTTGATTGTAATCTGTGGCAAACTATCTACAACAAGTAGCCTACACTTTTGGAGGCCTTAGGGAACAGAAACCTCCTTCATAGGCAGATAGAGACATGATTACAGTCAGAAGAGATTAAAAAAGAAATCTAGATAAAGGTTGCTCATAACCAACCTACTAATTATGTGTCCAAGTTCAGAAAGATCTATTATACTGAGAATACAGAGTTAAAAGAAACTGAGAAAAAAAAACTGAGAATTTATCTACAGAATCAGAAAAGCAAAACAATTGAGCACTCATAGAGGCTCAGAAGGAGGAAGGGTCATTCTTGGGAAGAAAAGGCAAATATACTTGGATGCTCCTTGAAGAAATCATAAAAGTCCTTAATCAATGGAAATAGATTAATTAAAGGACTATGGGCAAACCTAGGGCAGTTTGCAAAGATATGTCATTATGTTTTCACTTGGCAATGGCCACACAGACACTGGATGCACTCTGTAGGGAAAAAGTGCTGTTTATACTCTCTAATGGGAGTATGGTTAGGAATGGCTCTAGTCACTCTGGCATATAATGTGACCAACTAGCTAATATAAGAGAGCTAACTACTATCTTTGGGATAGCTAGGCTGGAGAATTTTGTGATTTTTGTCTCTGAGAGAAAGGAAGTGTTGACCTTGGATAGTGAGATAGTTAAACAATGTTCTCCAGGCATCTATGTAAGAAATAACACTTTTGGAGCATAGAAAATTGATAAAAGTTGCTAAATGAAGTCCAGCAGCCACTCTAGTGTTAGTTATGTTGTTATGGACCAGTTAGTAAAGGGACCACTCAGCCTTGCTTGGGCAGTCTCAGAAGTTGATTTTGTAATTATAGCCTTGGAAAAGGAACAACCTAAGTGCAGAGTAGATAGCTAGAGAGTGAGCTTGTCCAAAGTGCACTGAAGAGTCTATTGCTTGTCTAGAAGATCCTAGTGAGTTAGTAATGAGTATAATACATTCAATGGCTATACTAGTAGCCATAGCAATATCTAGTCTTATAATAAACAGCTTAGTATCAGAAACAGTTATTTTACTAGCTGAGGCCTTGGAAAACAATATCTGTTGGCCCAAACTCCAAATATACGCAGCAGAAAGAGCCTGCATGTGTTCAGAGGATATAACACTTGTATCAGTAACAATAACAAGAGTGGAAGAAGAGAAAAAAGCCTCAAGACAAAGATAGTCAAAAGACTGTAGGTGAGTTTTACAATTACAGAGGCTTGAGCAATTGCAAGGGTAGAAGGAAATGCAACCAGGGAAGCTATCTAGCAACCTACAACCTGGTATGGTCTCAGCATCCAAGAAATCAAAGCATTCTGTAAAATTAAGCAGAGAAGCTTTAGTATCTAAGAGAAGGCCTTTCAAATGAGCACACTGGGTGTCATTTAAAAGGGCAAGAGACTATGGATGAGAAGAAGCACTCTTAGAGTGTTTAGCACTAAGTAGAAACATCAATGCATATTATAAAGAAAGAGTAGCAGTTCTAAGACTGCTTTACTAGCTTCTTAAGATGAAGATAGATTAGAATAAGGCCTGCCAGAGCCTCAATTCCACTAGTGGGTGAAATAAAAAATACACCAAGAATCCAAAGAGCAACCTTATGCTATATAGCTGCTAGAAGCAATACCTGAGCCTTGGTAGAAGCCCTAGCAAAGAACCAAAGTCTAAAGCTATAGGTAGTAATAAGAATAATACAGGAGTAATATAAGAGGTTTTTATGGAGTGGAAGAAGGCCTCTAGTTGACAAGATCCTTCTCTTCCTTTAACCACTACCATGATTAACTCAAAAATTCTGAAAAATTCAAACAAAAATTCCACACTTCCTCCTGGTCTCTGGGACAGCTCACAGCATGTTTGTAAGTCTCTGGACTCTCTTAACCTTCTCTCCAGGACCAGTTCTAAAGCTTGTAAGTAAGTTTATTCCAGAGGAAGGCCTCAAACTCATTACATTACAAGACACTCTTCTAAGAGTGTCTCTACTTCTTCTGTCTTAAGGAACCCTTCTTTTGAGGCTTTATCTTCATCTTCTTCAGGAAAAAGTGAGGAAGAGTGTGTAGACTTTGACCCTAGGATGCCTATTGCCCCAAAGATAAATATTTGTCTATATATATTATACTAACCTACTCTAAAGCATAACTAAGACCTTTTAGTAGGTTCTGTGATATTTTGTTCTATTATATAACCATGTAATAGTTATAATATAACCCAACTTATTACATTATGTCACAATTTTGTAATTTTATGAATATTATATATATATCTTATTATACATTTTCTGAACTAAGTTCCAAAAATAAAAAAATGATAAAAAGAAGAAAATATCTAAGTCAACTGTTAAGAATTCTAATCTCATCTTTCTTTAAGATTTCTTCTTTAGAAAAATAGACTTCTATCTTTACTAATTTTTTCCAATTTCTTTAAGTACTCTGCTTCAAACTTACTGTTATTCTATTTATATAACATATTTACCATGTACTTTTCCAATAGTTCTCCCCTTTTAAAGTCTTTTTATTCTACTCTATCTGACTTCTCCTACTTTTTAACTTCTACACTTATTCTCTCTTTGAACTCTGTTATTATCTCTTTCATATTCTCTAAATTCTTCTTATTTTTCTAAATATTATGCTTCATCATAAACTCTTTCTAGTAAACAAGATACGTCATACATTCTTGCATCATTCTTTTATTAAGAATTTTTTCCCACTTTTCTATCTATTTTCACTAGCTTCAATTTCTTTACTCTTTATCTTTTAATCAATTATTTATATCTTACTACTCTACTAATATTTACTATAATATGGATTCTCATCAATATTGGTAGCTTTAGCTTTACTGTATTTGCTAATACTATAATATATAGTCTAATTGTCATATGCCAAGTCCACTCATCTAGAAAACACATTTCCATGGTATACTTCTTGTTAATAGCTAATCCAAATAAAGCTTACCTTTCACAGTAGTGATATAATCATCTAGGTATTCTATCTTCCATAACAAAGATACTCCTATTCAACTTGGTCTTCCATAGCAGAGTCACTCCTGTCAGTGTCTCAATACTAAAACCTCTACTCAGGGTAATAGGGGCTATATTACTGAAACTCTGAGCATCTTCTATAGTATAAACTTGTATATAAGACTAATAGTTACACTGTAACTTGCTAGTTTAATAATTGATGAAAATAATTCTTATTGAACTCAATTCCCAGTGTTTAATGGCAACACACTAAATCAGTACTTACTCCTAACTTAGACTTCTTTCTCTTATCTGAAATTATAACTATATAGCAGACAGATGGTATAGTATATAAGCTAAAGCCAAGGTCATTTCACAAGTCTGTACATTTCCAAGACCATCTTGTAGACTTTCACCCCCAGTATAAACTATACTTGATACTAATGTATTATTCTATTAACTTTCCTACTGGTTTTTCTTTGAATTCTTAATACTCAATATCATTTTATCTCCTTTCTTCCAAACTGTCATAGACTAAATTCTGAGACTTCCAAGATATCTACTCCCTAATCTTAAATAAAATTCTAACTAGTTTTAAATATACTTCCAAATCTATGCTTGCTTGTATATGGATTAGTCTCTCATATTTCACCTTTTAGTAACTTGTTATCTGGACTCCAGATTGTTTTATCTCTTAGAAACTGTCTTTATAATATCTTCTTAGTTATCTCCTATACTACTATTTCTCTAGTTTAGATACTTATTTCTTTTATGAGCTCAAACCTAAGCAAATCTACTTTTTCTCTTGGTCTTCTATCTAAAATTATAACTATGTAATAGAAAACAGTATAATATATAATTTGAGATTAAGATCACCATCTAAAGTTCAGTTACATATCTACAGATAAGTATCCTATCTACAACCCAGATACTTTATTCACTCTTGTAGATAATCATATATATTTCTAGATAAGTTTCCAAACTTAATCTAACCCTCTTGCCATATGACTAATCATAGATATCTGCTTGAAGTAAGAACTATACTTAACACAAACTTCTGCTATCAGACTTGGGAATAGTAGACTTATTCTTTTTTCTATTTTTCTATTTATATTTGAGCTTAACCAAGAGGAGTGATACAATATTACACATGACTGTTACATGTTAGAGTCACACCATCATACAATATAGAGAAGAATATAAAAGAATCTAGAAGGATTATATTATATATTATATAATGACTCTTATATATATAACTTATAATATTTAGAGTAGGCTAAATGTAGATATGTACAGACTATACTCTAGAGGTATATAAAGTAGACTCACTTATACTAGGAACTCTATTGAGTTTTCTTATATTAATCAATACAGGGTTCTTCTTTTATTCTAACTCTTGAACTTAAGTTATAATATTAGGACTTAATACCTTATCCTGAGATTACCTAATACTAGGCTCTCTCTTTCTCTTTCTCTCTTATCATTATTGATCAAGAGTAATCTAGTTTTTAGTCAAAAAGACTAGTTAGACCCTAAACTTAAGTAGTACTTATCTACCAGAATAGAATAAATTATAAACAGTAAGAACTAAGCTCAGGAATCTACATAGACATACTTGTACATTTTTAAGTAAAAAGCATGTACTGCAGATCCATTATGACTTGTTTATATAGAGTAACAATATTGTTTAGTAAGGAGATATTTAGCTTAGAAGTTCTCTTCTTAGGAATATAAGAATACAAATTCAATTAGAATAGTAGTAAGTAGAATAAGTAGTTAGTAGATAATGTAAGATAAGACTAGTTGAAGGCCTATTAGTACTTACAGAAATTTTATTGATTTTGAAATATGAGTCTGAAAGTAAGGCCAGTACTAGTTCTTCTCTTTTATTATCATATGCCTCACCTTCTCCTATACTACTGCTATCACTTATACCTACATCTATCAACTTCCCTTCACCCTACTAACAAGTCAACATAATCAAATAAAGTAGTTGCAACTTCTAATAAAGCAACAAGCTGAACAACTAACAGCACTACAAGCATAGTTGGCAGCTAAGAGAGCAGAAGAGAGAGAAAGAGAGGAGATAGTTCCAAGACTTAGATATAGGTTTTAACCAGAGATAGCCAAACCACCCTTATTTGATAAAAACACAAGTAAGATAGCAGTATTTATAATAGTATATAAATTGTATATCAGAATGAGAATGAAAGAAGAAAAGGTAGAAGAGTAGGTACAGTAAATCTTAATGTATATATAGGAAGAATCAACAGATATCTGGAAAGAAAATATATTAGAAGACCTAAAATTAAAAGAATTGAAGTTTAAATTAGCAGGAAAGGTTTTAGCAGAGTTAAAGAAGGAGTTTGGGAGAGAATATGATGAATTAGCAAAGGTAGCAGAACTTAAGAAAGCAGAACAAGGTCCTCAGACTATGAACAAATTTGTTCAGATGTTTAGACATGCAGTAAAGAATAATAGATATAAAAGTTGAGTCTAGTTGAGGAATTCAAGAGAAATATAAATAATATTATAAAGCAAAAGCTAATGGAAACAGAGTAATCTTCAAAATGTATTGAGCAATAGTATGAGCAAGTAATTAATTAAACACTAGAGAGAAAGCAAGAGAAAAGAAGAGAGGTTGAAGAGAAAGAAAAAAGCAGACTGAGCTGGTAATAAGCTAGGAGAGATCTAAGATATACCTAGCCCTATACCAGGTTTGGCCAAGGAGACAAAAATAATAGTAGGCATTAACAGAGCTTTTTCCAATAAAGGAAGTCAAAAGAATACATGTAGTAGTCAAAAACTTAGGATAGTAGTATTACAACTCAAAGATCTTAGAGTGGATCAATAAATAGAACCTTGTATTGGGTTAACATAAGAGAACTCAATAGAGAACTCTGTACAGGATTGTCTACCTTTATATACTAAAACTCCATGGTCCATACTAACTACTTCTAGTCTACCCTAAACAGCCATGTGTTTGTCTTAAGGTCAACATATGTAAAA
>Ga0157366_1000870_pt1 | contig 12854 bp, 8 predicted proteins | sample AttbisABBM1_FD_113149 | JGI IMG/M metagenome (GOLD analysis project Ga0157366, IMG submission 113149) | Fungus gardens microbial communities from leaf cutter ant in Botucatu, State of São Paulo, Brazil - Atta bisphaerica ABBM1 | ecosystem: Host-associated > Fungi > Mycelium > Unclassified ...
AGACATCCCTGTCTGTCCATCCTGGCTTCCTCCCTCCGTTCGGCGCTGTGGATGCCCGAATGGAATACCCTCTCTGCCACTCTTTAACTGCGGTGTCGCCTGTGTGTAGATATACCGGCCCAGGTAAACGGACCAATTTATGTATAGTGGCGGTGTCGCCTGTGTGCAGATATACCAGAGGTAATACATTCCTCCATGTTCCAGGCAAAGCAACGTATTGCCACCTTTCCACGAGAGTTTGTGTGTTTTTCTTACAGCGAGGATCAAACAGGAAGGTGAACACCCCCGGTGCGGACTGCTGGGCAATCCACAGCGCTGAGGTGGAAGCAACTGGCCAGGAGAGACCAGCATGGACGCTGGTCTCAGGTCAGGTGCAGGCAGGGATGCCTGCACCTGACCGGTCCGTAAAGGCCAGTTGCTGTAACCGAAGGCACCGCGTAGCGGCGCGAGGACCGCCCGGCAGTCCGCGCCGGGGGTGGGCACCCGGCACCTTGCATCAGCAACCAGCAACCAGCAACCAGCAATAGCCTACTAACTAACCAGCACCACAGGCCTTTTCAGTGACAAACAATTAACCCAATTGTTTACGCACATTGCGGAAAATACGCATCCACGGACTGTCTTCACCCCATTCGGCTGGATGCCAGGAATTACTAACAGTACGGAATACACGCTCCGGATGCGGCATCATAATGGTTACACGACCATCTTCAGTCGTCACTGCGGTGATCCCATTAGGAGAACCATTCGGGTTAGCCGGATACTGCTGAGTCACGTTACCAAAGTTATCCACAAAGCGCAGGGCAACCAGGCCTTTCTGCTCCAGTTCTGCCAGATGTGCATCATTACGCACTTCAACAAAACCTTCGCCGTGAGAAACAGCAATCGGCATACGGGAACCCACCATCCCTTCCAGCAGCAGTGACGGGCTTTCTGCTACTTCCACCAAACTGAAACGCGCTTCAAAACGTTCAGACTGGTTACGCACAAAACGTGGCCACGCTTCGCTGCCTGGGATCAGTTCACGCAGATTAGACATCATCTGACAACCGTTACACACCCCCAGAGCCAGTGTCTGTGGACGATGGAAGAAGGTTTCGAACTCATCACGCACACGGCTGTTAAACAGAATGGACTTCGCCCAGCCTTCACCAGCACCCAGCACATCACCGTAAGAGAAGCCGCCACAGGCAACCAGTGCCTGTACATCAGCCAGACCACGACGACCTGCCAGCAAATCACTCATATGCACGTCAACGGCATCGAACCCTGCACGATGGAAGGCAGCTGCCATCTCAACATGGGAGTTAACGCCCTGCTCGCGCAACACGGCAACTTTAGGACGCGCGCCTGTTGCAATAAATGGCGCAGCGATATCCTCTTCTGGTTTGAACGTCAGATGAACATTCAGACCGGGATCGTTATCTTCTTTCTTCGCTTCATGCTCCTGGTCCGCACAGACCGGGTTATCACGCAGGCGCTGCATCTGCCAGGTGGTTTCTGCCCACCAGGTACGCAGAGTGGTACGGCTTTCGCTATACACACCAACCCCACCTGCCGTGATCACAAAGTTATCGCTCGCAGTAGCACGGCCCAGCACATGAACACAGTTAGCCAGTCCGTTAGCCGCAAATACCTGTTCAACCGCAGCACAATCAGCAGCAGCAACCTGAATCACCGCACCCAGCTCTTCGTTAAACAGCGCAGCCAGGTGATCGCTGCCCAGAGCAGCAATATCCGCTTCAATACCACAGTGACCAGTAAAGGCCATTTCTGCCAGCGTCACTAACAGACCACCGTCAGAACGGTCGTGGTAAGCCAGCAATTTGCCATCAGCCACCAGCGTCTGGATCGCATTCCAGAAGCCTGCCAGTTGCTGTGCATCACGCACGTCGGCGGGTTTATCACCGAGCTGGCGATAAACCTGAGACAGCGCAGTTGCACCCAGTGCATTCACACCGTTGCCCAGATCAATCAGTAGCAGGCGGTTATCCACAGTTTGCAGCTGTGGTGTAACGGTCTTACGAACGTCTTCCACGCGGGCAAAAGCAGTAATAACCAGCGACAGTGGCGATGTCATCTCACGCTGTTCTTCGCCCTGCTGCCAGCGGGTTTTCATCGACATGGAGTCTTTACCCACCGGGATGGTAATCCCCAGCGCCGGACACAGCTCTTCGCCCACAGCTTTCACCGCAGCATACAGGCCCGCATCTTCACCTGGGTGACCCGCAGCAGCCATCCAGTTAGCTGAAAGTTTGATACGTTTCAGTGAACCAATTTCGGTGGCAGCCAGGTTAGTCAGAGCTTCACCCACCGCCAGACGACCAGAAGCAGCGAAGTCCAGCAAGGCAACAGGAGCACGTTCACCCAGTGACATCGCTTCACCGTGATAGCTGTCCAGGCTGGCTGTCGTTACGGCGCAGTTCGCAACCGGGATCTGCCACGGCCCCACCATCTGATCACGTGCCACCATACCGGTTACACTACGGTCGCCAATGGTGACCAGGAAGGTTTTTTCTGCAACGGTCGGCAGGTGCAGAACACGGTTTACCGCATCGGCAACAGAAATATTATCGCGGACCAGTGCTTCACCTTTCGCCCGCAGGCTGGTGACATCACGGGTCATTTTTGGCGTTTTGCCCAGCAGAACGTCCAGCGGTAAATCAATTGGCGTATTGTCGAAATGGCTGTCAGACAGTGACAGGTGCATCTCTTCTGTTGCTTCACCAATCACTGCATATGGCGCACGTTCACGCTTACACAGCTCATCAAACAGTGCCAGGCTCTCTGGTGCAACGGCCAGCACATAACGTTCCTGAGATTCGTTACACCACACTTCCAGCGGGCTCATGCCTGGTTCATCGTTCAGAATGTCACGCAAGTTAAAACGACCACCGCGCTCGCCATCGCTGACCAGCTCCGGCATGGCGTTGGACAGGCCGCCTGCGCCTACATCGTGAATAAACAGGATCGGGTTTGCTGTACCTAACTGCCAGCAACGGTCAATCACTTCCTGACAACGACGTTCCATTTCCGGGTTATCGCGCTGTACAGAGGCAAAATCCAGGTCAGCATCAGACTGGCCAGAAGCCATTGAAGATGCCGCACCGCCGCCCAGGCCGATATTCATTGCCGGGCCGCCCAGTACGATCAGTTTCGCACCGATGCTGATTTCACCTTTCTGCACGTGATCCGCACGGATATTACCAATACCACCCGCCAGCATAACTGGCTTGTGATAGCCACGCAGCTCTTCACCGTTGTGGCTGTTTACGCGTTCTTCATAGGTACGGAAGTAACCGTTCAGTGCCGGACGACCAAATTCGTTGTTAAACGCCGCCCCCCCCAGAGGACCTTCGGTCATGATATCCAGCGCGGTAACAATACGCTCAGGTTTACCGAAATCTTCTTCCCACGGCTGTTCGAAGCCAGGAATACGCAGGTTAGAGACAGAGAAACCGACCAGGCCCGCTTTCGGTTTTGCGCCACGTCCGGTTGCACCTTCATCACGAATTTCACCACCAGAACCTGTTGCTGCACCTGGCCATGGAGAAATCGCGGTTGGGTGGTTGTGGGTTTCCACCTTCATCAGGATATGTGCATCTTCCTGGTGGAAGTCATAATTTCCCTGACGATCCGCGTAGAAACGCCCGACCTGAGAACCTTCCATTACCGCCGCATTATCTTTATAAGCTGACAGTACATAGTCCGGGGTTTTCTCAAAGGTATTTTTGATCATTTTGAACAGCGATTTTGGCTGCTGTTCACCATCGATTACCCAATCGGCATTAAAAATTTTGTGACGACAGTGCTCGGAGTTCGCCTGAGCAAACATATAAAGCTCAATGTCGTTCGGGTTGCGCCCCAGTTTTTCAAAAGCAGCCAGCAGATAGTCGATTTCATCATCGGCCAGTGCCAGACCCAGTTTGATATTTGCCTGGACCAGTGCATCCCGTCCCTCTTCCAGCACGTTGACGCTCTGAACAGGTGCAGGCTGATGCTGTGCAAACAGTTGCTCAGCCTGATTCAGGTCAGAGAAGACCGTTTCCATCATGCGATCGTGCAGCAAAGCGGCCAGCGTACCCCACTGAACTTCCGTCAGTTGAGGAGCCTGAATATAGAACGCCAGGCCACGCTCAAGGCGCAGTACCTGAGGCAGGTCACAGTTATGGGCAATATCAGTCGCTTTTGATGACCACGGAGAGATGGTGCCAGGACGTGGTGTTACCAGCAACAGGCGGCCTTCCGGGGTATGCTCAGCGAGAGAAGGACCGTACTTCAGCAGGCGCTGTAAACGCGCTTTAGCATCCGCATCAAGCGGTGCGCTGACATCGGCGAAATGGACGTACTCGGCGTAAATATCACTCACCGGCAGGTGAGCATCCTGAAAGCGGGTCAGCAGTTTGTTAATACGAAATGCCGACAGGGCGGGCGAACCACGCAGAATTTCCATCATTAAAGATCTCTCGTCTCGAAGCGCCGGACGACGCTTCATTGGGCGCAACAGGGAAAACGGGCGCTATTATAGAGAATACCTGACGGTTACGAAACCGTTTGCGCAGAATTAATCGAATTACGAATTTGGCTGAAAATCACACAATTCAGACTAAATTCAGTTGCGCAGGCCCCAGGAGTTGCGCAAAATGCCCCTCGCTCAGGAGTAATTATAACCAATAAATACTGCTATTTAAGACAGAGCCCTGAGAACCTTCGAGAGATAACCATTTGAAACATCTAAAATTAAATTACCTTTTCATTGGGCTAATCACCGTATTACTCGCGTTAGCATTGTGGCCATCCATCCCCTGGTATGGCGGCTCAACTGATCGCATTGCCCAGATAAAATCACGAGGCGTATTGCGCATCAGTACAATTAATTCACCTCTGACTTATTCTATTGTTGATAAAGCTCCCGCAGGCATGGACTACGAGCTGGCAAAACGCTTCGCTGAATACCTGGGAGTGAAGCTGGAAGTCACTGTGCGCCCGAATCTGAGCGATCTGTTTGACGATCTTGAGAATGGCAAAGCTGATGTGCTAGCGGCGGGCTTAATTTATAACGATGAGCGACTGACGAAATTTAGCACAGGTCCAACGTATTATTCCGTTTCACAACAACTGGTATACCGCATTGGTACTGCACAACCCAAAAATCTGGGCGATTTGAAAGGCCGGCTGATTGTGGCTTCTGGTTCAGCGTATCTTTCGACGTTACGCAATATAAAGGAAAACCAGTACCCGGATCTGGACTGGGCGATTTCCACTGATCAGACACCAGGAACCCTGCTACAGGCAGTCGCTGATGGCAAAATCGATTATACCGTTGCAGATTCCGTGACCGTTGGCTTGATGCAGCGCATTCATCCACAGCTGGCGGTAGCCTTCGATATCACCGATGAAGAGCCTGTGACCTGGTATATCCCGCGTGAAGCAAGCAGTAGCCTGAATGCCGCCATGCTCGACTTTTTTAATCAGATGGGTGAAGAAGGTTCTATGGCCCGGCTGGATGAAAAATATCTGGGCCGTGTGGGGACATTTGATTATGTTGATACCAAAACCTTCCTGCAGGCAATTGATAAGACATTACCGGGCATACAACCCCTGTTTGAAAAGTACGCAAAAAATATTGACTGGCGGCTGCTGGCAGCAATCTCGTATCAGGAATCGCACTGGAATTCGCAAGCGACCTCACCTACTGGTGTGCGTGGCATGATGATGTTAACGCGTAATACCGCCGACAGCGTGAATGTCACTGATCGCACGGATCCGGAACAAAGTATTCGTGGTGGCAGTGAGTATCTGGGAAAAATCATGGACAAAATCCCGGAAGGGATCCCAAACGATGAACGGATTTGGTTTGCTCTTGCTGCCTATAATATTGGATTTGCCCATATGCTGGATGCCCGTAAGCTAACGGAAAAACAGCAAGGGAATCCTGACAGTTGGGCTGATGTAAAACTACGTCTGCCAATGCTTAGCCAAAAGCGTTACTACAACCAGACAACCTATGGCTATGCTCGCGGGCATGAAGCCTATGCCTATGTGGAAAATATCCGTAAATATCAGATAAGCCTGGTCGGTTATCTGGAAGATCAGGAAAGAAAACTGGCACAGAAAGCGGCAGCTGAGGCGGAACTGGGTAGCGCTTATCCAGCCGTTCCGCCGCAACTGGCAATGAACTGAGATGCTGGTGAGTCATTACACCCGTTTATTTGCCTGACGCAGGGCTTTTTTTTCTGCCCGGCGGTGACGAAAGAAGTCACTCAGCATCGCAGCACACTCGCTTGCCAGCACACCTTCGGTTATCTGCACCTGATGGTTCATTCCCGGATGCCCCAGCACATCCAGCAAGGAACCTGCTGCTCCGGTTTTTTCATCCCGCGCACCAAATACCACACGCCCGATGCGGCTATGTACCATCGCTCCTGCACACATCACGCAGGGTTCCAGAGTTACGTACAGCGTGGCATTCAGCAGGCGGTAATTTTCCAGTATTTTTCCCCCCTGCCGCAGCGCCATAATTTCGGCATGAGCAGTAGGATCATGATGCCCAATTGGGCGGTTCCAGCCTTCACCAATGACCTGGCCTTCGTGTACCAGCACTGCGCCAACCGGGACTTCACCTTCATCCCAGGCCCGCTGGGCCAGCATCAGGGCATGGCGCATCCAGTATTCGTCGTTATTATCACTCACCTGCATCTCCAGCGAAAAAAAGCGCAGTATTATACACAGATTACTGCCGGCTGATGGCGCTTATTCCCACGGCTGTAATTCCCCTGATGGTGTTACGCGAAAACGGTGCTGACAAAGCACCATCATGGGCTGATCCTGGTCGCTATCACTGTAGCCACTATACAGTTGCAGTGGCGCGCCTATTTTCCCTTCCAGTTGCGTGACTTTTTCATGTCCCAGACACCGCAACGTCAGGATCTGCCCTCCCCAGGCACGAGACATCTGACTGCTGATAAGGTGTACTTGAGGTAAGAAAGTGGAATCAAAATAAACCTGTTCCACCAGCGATTGCGGAGAACCCGTAATCAACCAGACATCGGTATCATCGCTATTCAGATAATCCGCCAGACGCTGCTGTACAATAGGGAAAGCCGTGACCCGCTGGCGGAATGCCTGAGTGAATTGCTGCTCTCTTTTTACCAGGCATTTTTCGCTATGACCAAATGTAATAGACCATAACAACAGACTCATTGGCCAGCGAGTTGATCGCCCACATAACAGCAATCCCGCAATAACGACGGGCAGCAACGGCACCACCAGCAACAGATTCAGTGGCTGACGCCGCAACATCCAGCGCAGGTAAGAACCAAACAGATCCTGCTGATGCAAGGTGCCATCAAGATCAAAAAAGATAATACGCCGTGCCTGACGGTGGTTGGTCACACCTTACTCCTTAAGATCATTGAATCCCATAAACCAGGCAACTACAGATTACTGCGATCAATCAGGTACACTATTATGTTACCGGCTGTCACACCAGTGCCAGTTGAACGGATTGATCCATCAGTTAGTCCTTTAATGCCGCACGCAAAAAGCCCTTATGAGTCTGTAAACGCTGTTTTGCCTGATCCGCAGGCAAGTCTGCGAGGATCATCAAAATAGCAGTTTTCACTTCATATTGTGCCTGCTGCAAAGCCACTTCCGCCTGCTGGGCATCACAGCCCGTTGCCTCACACACCATACGACGAGCGCGATCAACCAGCTTGATATTGGTCGCTTTCATGTCCACCATCAGGTTCTGCCAGACTTTGCCCATTTTCACCATCGCGCCAGTGGAGATCATGTTCAGTACCAGCTTTTGTGCGGTGCCAGACTTCAGGCGGGTTGAACCGGTCAATGCTTCCGGCCCGACAACAGGAGAGATAGCAATCGCGGCTTCATGAGCAATCGGAGAATCAGGATTACAGGAAACAGCCGCAGTACGGCAACCCATCTGACGGGCATAACGCAGCGCACCAATAACATAGGGAGTCCGACCCGAAGCGGCCAGTCCCACCACCATATCTTTGGCAGTCAGTTCCAGTGCCTGCAAATCGCGAATACCCAGTTGTTCGTCATCTTCCGCACCTTCCACGGCCTTAAACATCGCACCAGGTCCACCCGCAATCAATCCAATGACCTGTTCATGCGGCACACCAAAGGTCGGTGGACATTCAGATGCATCCAGCACACCTAAACGACCGCTGGTTCCGGCACCGATATAAATCAGTCTTCCCCCCTCAGAGAATGCAGCCGCAGCCGCATCAACAGCCTGTGCAACCTGCGGTAATGTCAGGGAAACCGCCGTAGCAACAGTGGCATCCTGTTGATTAAATCGGGTGACCATTTCCAGCGTGGACAGATTATCAAGGTCAAGCGTTGCGGCATTACGCGTTTCTGATACCAGTGATCCCAGGTTCATTGTGTTTCCCTTACTGAATTTTTAATTCGGTTATCTATTTTACGTTCTGAATAATTAATTCAACTCTGACTCTTTTTCCACTAAGATCGGCAGAAGCGTTCTTCCTGATGACGAAAAACAGAAAAGCTCTGCACAGAATAAGATATCTTACAGGAAAACACATTTTTACCCGGTTGCAACATGGATCCATGTAATCAGAGGAAACGGGATATCCCCCCATCCTGTGACGGTTGCTGGCCATCCCACAGCGTAAATTGACACAAGTGAGAGGAAAAGAGATGAGTTCACTGCTGCGTATTCGTCAGCTCTATCCCAGTCTGGCTCTGAATGAACGCCGTCTGGCTGACTACCTGCTGTCGCAGCCGGATCATGCACGTCATCTAAGCTCACAAAAACTGGCTGACGAATCCGGTGTCAGTCAGTCCAGCGTGGTTAAGTTTGCCCAAAAATTAGGCTACAAAGGTTTTCCTGCACTGAAGCTGGCCTTAAGCGAATCACTGGCAGATAAAGATGCGATTACCGTCTATAACCATATTCTCAGTGATGACTCGCTGAAAACCGTGGGGGAAAAACTCTTTACGGAAAAGATGTCAGCGATCCGCGCCACGCTGGATATTAATAGTGAAGAAATGCTGCTGGAAACACTGCGTCTGTTACGTAATGCCAAACGCATTGTCCTGGTTGGCATTGGAGCTTCCGGGTTAGTCGCGAAAGACTTCTCCTGGAAGTTAATGAAAATTGGTATCAGCGCCGTCGCTGAACAGGATATGCATGCCCTGCTTGCCAGCGTTCAGGCAATGAACTCAGGCGATGTGCTGCTGGCTATCTCCTATACCGGTGAACGACGAGAGATTAACCTGGCAGCGCAGGAAGCCAAGCGGATTGGAGCTACCGTACTGGCCTTCACCGGTTTTACGCCCAATACTCTGCAGCAGTCGGCAACACACTGTTTATATACGGTCGCAGAAGAACAAACCACGCGCAGCGCAGCGATTTCTTCAACAATGGCGCAACTGGCACTGACCGATCTGCTGTTTATGGCATTGATCCAGCGAGATCCTGAACGTGCTACCAGCCATATTCGTCATAATGAAGCACTGGTTAAGAGGTTGGTTTAAATGGCACTGCTGATTACCAAACGCTGCATCAATTGCGATATGTGAAACACTGGATAATTTTTTAATATAAATCAAAAACATAAAATCATGTGTTGCTTTTTGCGTTGCGGAAGTTTTTCGTGAAAATTTTTTAAAAAAACTTCCGCAACACAAATAATTTATCCCATCAGGATTCCTTCTTTCCCGCTACCGTACTTCCTCTTATTGACACTGTATAAATAAACAGGTTAAAAATAACTGTACATAAATACAGTTATTGAGGTGACTATGTTTGTTGAACTGGTGTATGACAAAAGAAATGTAGACGGTCTGAATAACGCGAAAGAGATGATACTGAACGAACTGACAAAGCGCGTTCACCGTACCTTCCCTGACGCTGAAGTTCGCGTTAAACCCATGCAGGCAAATGCACTAAACAGCGATGCCAGCAAGGGCGACAAAGAAAAGCTTAACCGAATCGTAACTGAAATGTTTGATGAGTCGGATATGTGGCTTGTCAGTGACATGTGAAAACAGAGAGGCCCGAACTCATTCGGGCTTTTTCTTGCCTGCTGGAAAATACCGATAAACAGTTTTCACCCCTACCCCGATCACATCTGCTACCTGTTGCCTGGTCGCTCCGTTCTCCAGCATCCTGCCCGCTCTATCTACAATATCTGGCGTCATGATCAATCGTCGCCCACCAATTCTTCCCTGTGCGCGTGCTGCTGCCAGTCCCGCACGCGTCCGCTCAATAATCAACTCTCTTTCCATTTCAGCCAGCGCAGACATGACATGAAAGAAGAAACGCCCAGCTGCTGTTGATGTATCAATGCTATCTGTCAGGCTTTTGAAATGTACACCTCTCGCCTGGAGATCAGAAACCAAGGTGATCAGGTCGCGAACACTGCGGCCCAACCTATCCAGTTTCCAGACCACCAGCACATCGCCGGGTTTTAATCGCCGTAGCGCCCTTTTCAAGCCTGGCCTTTGAGCACTCTTCCCGCTTGCCATATCATCAAAAATAAGCTCACATTCTGCACGAATCAGTGCGTTTTTCTGTAAATCTAAATTCTGATCCCCAGTTGATACTCGTGCGTACCCAATCAGCATTATCTAACTCCTTGAAATTGCTGATTGTAAAATCTCCAGCATTTCCCACAAACCCTCATTTGTGCGAACAACCATTTTATGGAGCAAATCGCATGGCTTTAAATCCTCCTTTGGGAACAACTGATCCTCAAGTTTTTATGGGAAACGTCCAGCGTCAGGACAGACTAATTAATGGGCAGGATGAAACTGTGCCGGATCGTGGTGGTGTACCACGAAAATCATGGAGTGCAATTGAAAAGGGATTTGATGCAATTGTTTCATCGCTTGATAGCGCGGGAGTGAAAACATTCCCTGACGTTGACTCCGGGTTATCTGCAACAGTGAGCGGTGAATATTTTAGAAAAATAAATGGCTCTGGTAATGATGTTGCCTTCACTTACTACAAAAATATAAATGGAAATGCCATTCAAATAACATCAATACTTAGCGACAAATATTATTATTCAATTAAAAACACAGTGGATCAAAGCCAGAGCACAATTAGTATTTTTCTTGATAAGTTTTTCACTGAACATTTTTCGACATCAGGTATTGGTTCTGTAAATTTAACTGACTTTACTCTGATGAAAATTGTAAATGTTATCAACCCTGCTACAGCCATGACTGGGTTAGTCTGTAATTTACATATCAGCCTGGATGAATCAGAAGTTTACGCTCTTAAGTTGCTGCCCGGTGAGTCTGTCACAAGCGCAGGACGAGCATCTCCGTATGTAAGACACACTATCAGGGACAGGCAGTTATCTGCTGTAGCGATTGACACAGAGACGGGCTTCGTAAGATTCAAGGCTCTGTGGGAATCACCTGATTTCATATATAACTCAATTAACAACTATAACATTTACGATATAACGGGGACGTTTTCATCTGTAACGCAAATACAGGCCGGATCAGTAACATCGCGCTCGGTATCCAGTTTTACGGGTGAGGTTAACCCAGGATTTCAGATTGCTATTCCGGCCTCTGAGATTACTGATGCTGGTTTTGACGCGACGAATATAGGAAGCATCACGTCTTATGTAGATCAAATCTATGGGGAACTGGATTTCTGGTGTCTTTCAGCAACAACATTTTTCATTCCTGAAATGACAAAAATGCTTCTTTCGAGTGGAGCGGTTGAAATATCCGGGGATAATAATATCTCTGTTTCCATCGACTTTTACAAGGCACCTGAAGAAGACAGCAGAGTAGTTATTTCCGGATCCGGCATGGTAAAATACTCAGCGACCATACAAAACAACCTGGATCATGATCTGCATGATGCAGTTTCTCATATCAGAGCAGCATTCCCCCCAGGCGAGGTCTCTTCAGCGGGTAATCTGTTATTGCTTGATGCTTCAGGAGAAAGGCTTCCGTGCCAGTGGCTACCTGATCCAGAGGTAAACTTTTCATCAGAGCGAATGATGGGGTATTACTCTGATGGTTCATTGCGATCCGGGTCTGTTGTTTTTAATCACTCCATTCCGGAAAAAAGCGAATCCAGCATTGTTATTAATATCGCCAGTAACACGGTTAAACCATCCACCCCGCCAGAACTAGTCAAGGAGGTTGATGGATATTCATTACAGACTGGTGGATATTTATTCCTGTTTGGCAGTGATAATGGATATCAGCTTTCATCATTCACCAAAAATGGCATTACCCGAAAGCTGACATATAGCGCATATCTTGCAGATCAGCTCTATACAGTGGCAGGTTATGACAAGCCAATGAGAGCGGGATTCAAAAGTATATCGGTCACAGCGTGGGGGGATGTATTCACAGAAGTCACTACGGTTCTTGAATACAAATCGGTTCGTGCAACTGTCAAAACCAGGCTATTTGTTTCCGGTCGGGTCACTGTTGATACCACCTTTATCACAATGGAAGACATACCAGCAGATATAATCTATGGACTTACCGGGCGAATGGAGTCTTATTCACCAAAGTCACAACGCTCATCATCCCTGATGTGCATTTACTGGAGTGATAACGGCACAAACCGGAGCAGTCAGCTAACTTACTGCCACGGTCATATTCACAGAGACGGTGATCAATATGAGGCAAGACTTCCCGTCTGGTCTTTCACTGCGCTTCCAACAAACGAAAACGTCAGATTATACGGTGGCTGGATGTACCGCTCAGCAACATATCCAATTTCCGCTATAGCGAAAGATACAGCGTTCGCTCATGGATTTGTCGTGGAACTTGAGCAGAAACAATCTGATTTACAGTCAGCAAATGATGCCACGCAT
>Ga0157366_1000871_pt1 | contig 12851 bp, 11 predicted proteins | sample AttbisABBM1_FD_113149 | JGI IMG/M metagenome (GOLD analysis project Ga0157366, IMG submission 113149) | Fungus gardens microbial communities from leaf cutter ant in Botucatu, State of São Paulo, Brazil - Atta bisphaerica ABBM1 | ecosystem: Host-associated > Fungi > Mycelium > Unclassified ...
TCCTTGGTTTACAAGGGCTTTTCCATGGCTATAATGGCGTCCCCTTGCCGGTATAGCTCAGCTGGTAGAGCAACTGACTTGTAATCAGTAGGTCCCGGGTTCGACTCCTGGTGCCGGCACCATCTTCTTTGTATCCCTGTATGCCAGACGGTTTTGTCTAGCGGATGGAACGCATGCCTGCAACATGTAGCGGCAAGACCTGGGTCTGTATGATGACCTGGAAATCACCTACCGCTGCGGCCCGCCATGTTCCTTGTCAAGGATCGCTCCACGTCTCCCTATCGTGAAATTGCGTTCATCCAAAGCATTTTTCCCGATGGCACTGTAACCAGGGGCTCAGGAACGGTCGTCGGCAATAACGACGTCCTCACAGCGCTCCATGTGATCTACGACGATCGATATGGTGGACAGGCGGTCAGTGTCACAGTCACGCCGGGCGCCTACATCAATTCCACTTCTTTTTCCGCGCCTCTAGGCACCTATGCGGCCCGCAGCTGGTCCGGCTATTCCAGCAACTGGGACAAGAATGGCGATCATGTTCCGAGTTATGAAGAGGTCAGGCACGATTTGGCGCTGATCAACCTCGACACTAACATCGGGGCGACTACCGGCATCCTGGGTATCTCGACTACCGGCTCGGATCTGACTGGCACAGTACTGGGGTAGCCCGTGCGCGGTACCGGGTTGATGCAAGACTCTGCAGCCGCCACCTATGTAGCCGACTATCCGCTTTATTTTGTGGATACGGGCCTGGGCGCAGGCGCTTCAGGGGGCCCGCTGCTGGAGGGTTCTGGGGCAACAGCAAGCATTCGTGGCGTGCTATCTGCCGGAGACAATGCCAACACCCTTTCTCTCTATGCAGCTCTGACCGGTGTCGATGCGGCCTGGCTAGCCAAAGCGAGCAGTGCTAACGATGGCTTGCTGGATGCCAGTAGCGCCTATCGACTAAGCGGTCTTGGAGTCGCCAGTGGCAGTGATGCCGACGATATTCTTGTCCAAGCTCGGCTGTCGTACGACACAACAGGCACTGCTCAGGTGTACGGCTATCGAGGCGCAGATGCGCTCATTATGCGCGGCGCATCTTGGTCTTATCGGCTGACGACGGCTACCGATGACCCGAGTCTATTGCAGGTAAAGGACAGCGTAAGTGGGCAGAGGCTGAACCTACACGACGTCAACGCGCTCGATTTTTCTGACAAAACTGTTTTTGTCATGACGGAAGAGAAAGCTCAGCTAGAAAGGCTTTACACGTTATTTGATCGAGTGCCTGATCTTGCCGGGCTAGCTTATTGGACCGACTTGCAGGCCCACGGCATGAGCTTTACCGATATCAGTCGGAGCTTTGCCAATTCTGCTGAATTCATCGCTCACTATGGCGCCAGCACCAATAGCCAGTTTGCTTCCTTGCTATACGAGCGTGTGCCTGATCGTGCAGGTGATGGCGATGGACTGAATTACTGGACGACCTTGATGGATCAGGGCATGAATCGCCTGGACGTCATGACTCATTTCACTAACTAGCCTGAAAGTCAGCAGCTCATAGAAGGCTCGGCGGGCTACCTCAAGATCGTTGACCACGTCGCCTGGACGAACGCGGATGTGGTCATCTAAAAAGGTGTCGCTTTCGGCAGCAGCTACGGAGACAGCCTCCTACAAAGCGAAATGGTTGCCGATTCTGGCCATACCATGCGGGTCTTTAGTGGCCAAGGAAAGGATATTCTGTCGCTGCAAGGTACCGTAGCGGACTTCGGGCGTACCGCTACCGCACCTAGTACTCTGGTGCTCACGGCTAACAGTGGCAACGTTGCGCTAAAAGTACACGATGTGAATGTGCTGCGTTTCCAAGATAGGGATATCTTCGTACTGGATCAGCAAGAGGCACAGATCGCGCGCCTCTATACCGCCTTCGATCGGGTGCCGGATTATCAAGGCATCGAGTACTGGATGCACCAGCACGCTCTCGGTCGTAGCTTTGACGACATCGCCAGCAACTTCACTGCTTCGCCTGAATTTGCAGCCTGGTATGGCAGCCAAGACAATATTGGCTTCACCAACACCCTCTATCGCGCCGTTCTAGGCCGAGAAGGCGAAGCCAGCGGTCTGAGCTACTGGGCGACGCAACTAGAGCACGGCAAGAGCCGCGCAAACGTGATGCTGCACTTCACCGAGTCCCCGGAAAACCAGCAGCTCACCGAAGGCGGCTCGGGCTTCATTCAGTTGGTGGGACAGACCGATTGGGCTTGAAGACCGGCGCTGCAGCTGACAGGCCGGCCCATAGTTGAGATGTCTATTCTAAAGTTAGGCTTCGTAAGCCGAGGGCAAGCATACGATCCTCTCCACTGATACCGACTGCTTTAGGCACGATTGCGGTTTTATATTTAATGGTCAGCTTCATAATGTTATTTTCGGTAATAGCTCTTTGCGCCTGAGTCGGCACAGACACGGTTACCGTGTTATCTGAGCGATCTGCGACTTCAAAATCTCCGGCAGGATGACCGTTGACTTCGATACTGAAGCGCTGGACAGGGGTTATGGAGGATATAAAGGCATCGAGCTTCAAGATCAAGCGCGAGGGTTGGGTAGCAGTGGCCAGTTCAACCTCGGAAATCGGCCCATTTGACCAGACCCCCCAAGACTCCAATTCAGACCAGCCTTTCGCCAAGTAAGCTGAAAGTGGTACACCCTTTATAAATTTAATCGTTTGACCCAATTGGAGGCCGAAGTTTTTTTCTGACACTTCTACTACTTCTGGGTCATCCAGCCGGCACGTTTTGCAACTCTTCCAGCCCGGGGCTATCACATAGAAGTTATCAACACGAGCGAGGAGGTCATCGCTACGAAGATTGCGCTTAGCGAAGTAGACTTGGCTGTCGTCCAAAATATACAGCGTATCGCCTAAATAGTTACCTAAAGCCAAACTATCAGCCGCTTGAGACTTGGCTCTTGCAAGCGCACTCTGGTCCATACGAGCCAAATAAACGATATCAGTAGCCAGATTATGGCGAATGGCATATTCAGCAAAGACGCTCCAAGAGTCGTGCTGATTCATTGGCGCTAGGCTTCGTATCTTTTTGTAGCGATCAGCGGCCTGATCCCAGAAGAGACTATTTAGAGGCGTTGACCAAACAGTTAGCGGCGCTTCCATCATCTTTCCATGCATACCTTTACGAAAGAGGTTCAAATCTGCCGCTTGAATAACTGCAACGCCAACTAATAATACTGCCGCAACTCGAGCAGTATGGCCTCTTACCAGCAGATAGAGCCCCATGACAATAATCATGTAGTATACAGGCCAGAAGATCCTTCCCGAAGCTCGAAAGACATTGGCTAGTCGTTCTAGGTGAGCGCCGATGGGAAACTGAAAGGAATAGGAGCCGATACCGACCTTGTTTGTAATGGCGAACAGCGTAAGTGCCAGCATGGCTAGGACCAGCAACGGATTGCGACGAACCACTGAAACCAGACCCACCTTGCCACTCACTAGGGTAGGTATACCTAGGATCAATAGCACGATGGTACCCAAGCCAAGGTAATTAAAGCCCTCATAGTTACCTGGAATTTCAGGAAGATCCTGCAATACGTAGGACCACCGCGACGTGGGACTGTGCGCCCAGGTGTCTGCAGAATTGAAGATTGAAAGCAGATTAAGGCCGAGCTGACCATAGCCAGTTGCGCTCAAGCCATTCTGTACAGCGAAATAGCCGGCCTGCCAACAGCAGAAAAGCACAGTCAGGGCTACGGCTATTGTCTCGACAATCGCAAGGCGAATTGTTTGAGTACGCTTCACTGTACGCCAGCCTAAATCTGCCGCCCACAGCGCGCCAACCATGGGGAAGAAGTAGGCATGAACCAGAGCGATGGTTCCAAACAGTAAGCACCAATAGAGAATACGGTGGCGTTGGTCGCGGCGAAGCACGAGATAGATGCCTGCCAAAACCAAAAAATGCCCGGTCAGACTTACGTGACATTGCAAGCGCCAGAGAAACGGCGGTGCAAAGAGAAATAACATTACGCCCGGAATTTGGATGGTTAGATTCCGTGAAAACAGACCGATGATCTTCCAAGCGAAAAACGCCTGCAATATGAAGCATAAGAGCCACCAGATTCCGGAGTACTGGAAAGTCTCGGGCAATAGGGGCGAAAGCAATTTGAAGAAAATCGCCAACAGTGGCGTAGAGTCGGTGTAGACGATGGAATTACCTAATTCGAGGCCAAAACCAGGATTTAGGCCAACTGGAAAGCTCCAAGGTGCCTGCTCAAAAAAACGCCAGCCCAAGTAGTACTGGGCAAAGTCGCCAGCCTGCAACCAGCCAATGTTTGCAGGGTTAAGTACGCGGGGACCGAGTATTGCCAGGAAGGCGAGCACCCCAAGCAAGGTCGCCCAAGCTAGATCCCTACCAACCGCGATTCCGCGCGTGCGCTTCAGATCTGACATCTTAATTTCCTAAAGAGAGAACCGCACTCACGCCTTAAATCCCCAGAGCCTGCTAGCGAAAAACGACAAGACAGGCACGATCAGGACGGCGATCAGCGCGCAGGTAGTATTTTCCAATGTGGTCCAGCGCAATAGCATCGCCAGCAGCGCACTGTTGATGAAAAAGCCACCCACCGCGATAAGGAAGAAACGAAGGACAGCACTGGCGATGCCGGCTGAACTGCGGAAAGTCCAAAAGTAATGTCCGCAGAAGGACACGCCGAAGGCACACAGGAAGGCCAGCAGATTGGCTAGCAACGGAGCTACGCCTGCTCGAATGAGCAAGGTGACAATGGCAAGGTGCACAGCGGTGGCCGCGAGCCCTACCAAACCAAAGCGGCTCGCTACCAATAGCTCGCCAAAGGCGCGGCCTTCGCGTAGTGCCTTGAGCTTGGTGATCATGACTCGGCCCGATCGGTCACTGTGTAATTCTTGCGCACCACATAGACCGGACGGCGCTTGGCTTCGATATAGGTTCGCCCTAGATACTCGCCAAGAATGCCGATTCCCATGAGCTGCAGACCGCCCAAGAAGGTGACCGAGACGATGATGGAGGCATAACCGGGCACATCCACACCCTTGATCAACACTTTCAGGGCGATAGATATGGCGAAGAGGAAAGACACCAGGGAGACCGCTGATCCCAGATAGGTCCAGACCCTCAGGGGATCCGTGCTGAAGCTGGTGACGCCTTCCAAGGCGAAGTTCCACAGCCGCCAGCCATTGAATTTGGTCGAGCCGGCGACTCGCTCAGGGCGCGCATAGTCCACGTGGGCGGTGCGAAAGCCTACCCAGGCGAACAATCCCTTCATGAAGCGGCGCGACTCCGGCAGCTCCTTGAGCGCTTCCACCACGCAACGATCCATGAGGCGGAAATCGCCGACATTCTCCGGCAATTGGGGGTCGGCGATCTTGTTATGCAGACGGTAGAACCAGTTGGCCGAGGCACGCTTGGCCCAAGAATCCGAGTCGCGATTGAGGCGCCGCCCCAGCACTACCTCATAGCCTTCACGCCACTTGTCGATCATACTCAAGATAACCTCAGGTGGGTCTTGGAGGTCAACATCGATCGGGACTATCAATTGACCACGGGCTTCCTGCAAGCCTGCGGTAAGCGCCGCCTCTTTGCCGAAGTTACGACTCAAATCAAGCACTCGGATCCTCGGCTCATATTTCTGGCACGACAGCAAAGTCGCAAGGGTGGCATCAGTACTACCATCGTTTATAAACAGAAATTCCAGCTCCATGCCATCTTGCCTGGCAAAAACTGCGCTTACTCGCTCCAAAAAAAAGGGAATAGCTTCCGCCTCATTAAAAACCGGTATTACGAGGGTTAGTAGCAACGGCGTGTCCATGGCAAAATCGCGCGGAACGAGGCTATGACTGTTCAATTTATATCCTTTGGATTAGAATCTAGCACTAAGGGCACTGAACAACCGCCCAATCAAATACCGCAACATGGGAATCTGTCAGGCAGAAATCTTGCCACCCCTACCAGCGCAGAAAATTGGCGCGAGCCAAAAGCATGCAACCAATGTTATCTTAAATCTATATTTTGCGATCTCTATTTTCTCTTCTGAAATTTTACTCCCCCTCCCAAGAATCAACACATCCAACCAGCATTTACATTTTGACCATTATCAACTATTAAGAAACCGCTTATACGCAGTAATACTTCCGCCATACGGTCGAGCGCAGCCATAGATAATAATTCAAAACTCGAGCCCGAAACAACACCCCAAAGTATACTGTATTTTACATGACGAAACCCTTTCCTTGCATTACCAGGACGGAAGCCCACGAAGCCAGGATGTCAGATAGTAGCCCCTGATAGTTTGGTGTATCAGGAAGAAGCTAGAGCGCTAGTCTGATTTTCTCGGCGATGGTGGTAATATGCCACTGAGTTGATGAGGCCGCTACTAAGCTTGGCGCTGCATTAGATTTATCCGAAAAGCCATGCTTGCTAGGCTGGCTTTGTGGTGGCAGCGGAGGCAAGCATGACCCGGCGTTATGAGCTTTCGAATGGGCTTTGATCGAAGATATTACCTCTCCAGAGGATGGTGCGCCCATTCCGTGATGATCGGTAATGCTTAATGGCATCTTCTGGATTCTTTGCTTGGGCGCCAAGTGGCATGACTGACCTGATCGTTATGGACCTTAGAAGGTGGTCTAACAGCGCTTCCCGCAGCGGTGTGAGACGGCACCTTAGAGCGTAAGAGCGTATCCCGACGCATCTACATCTAAAGCTTCGCTAGGATGGCTATCTGGATCTGGACCCCCGGATGATCGATTCCACCACAATTCACGCCACACTCGCCGCCTCGGGAAGAGGAAAAAAGGGGCCTGGATAAGCTACTAGACCACGCCTTGCACCGAAGCTGCGTAGGGTTACGCACTAGACTCAATCTACTCTGTGATGCCTTAGGGTTTCCCACTTACCTTTACAGTATCGTCAGGGCAGCAGACCCACCCCAAGCACTTCCCCCCCCCCTCTTCTCGAACACGTGCACCTGCCGGGCACCAAAGGTAGGCTACGCAAACGCTGCCACCGTATCGTGGCCGACAAAGGATACGAAAGCGAAGCGCTCCGGCGTCATTACGGTCGTATTGGTTTTAACCGGTCATTGCTCGACGCAAGATGCATTGCTTACCACCTCGTAATATGTCCTGAACGGCGCCTGGGCCCTACTAGCATATCAAGCCACAACTAGCATATCCTGCACGCCATTACTGGCTGTGGCTCACCATACCTAACGCGCATGCTGTAGAATACAGCATACTCGATGCCTAGCTCGAATACCGAGGTCGCTGCTTGTGCCGCCATACTGGCCGTTCCTTTCGACGATCGAAGCGGTGTCTATTTGAGGAGAAGGTTCATGAAAATTTTATTTTGACGCTCTGATCAGTCACAAAGGGATAATCCAGTCGCGTTATGCCGGGCATTCAACTCAATAGTACAATGCCGGCAAGATTTATCTAGCCGCCATTTGAGGATATTGCTTTGCTTCAAACATTAAAACGCCCCGTCATCCATTACTCATTATGCTTCATACTACTGACATTCTTGTATGCATGCTTGGCAACGCAAGTTCCGCTAAACTCTGATGCTGCAGCCACTTTACTGGAAGCGAAAGACATAGCATCTGGCAATATCACTCTGCAAGACTGGTATCTCTCCACGGTCTCTTTTTACTTTACCGAAACCTTACCTTATGCAATATTAATCAAACTGTTCGGCTGGCACCTTAGCTTTGCGTATTTAGTACCAGCAATAATGCTCACCACCGTCGTGTTTTTAGCGGCACATCTAATTATTCGCCATAGCAGACCCTCCCAACTTAGCAGGGTTTTCCCCTTGGTAGTCTTTGCTGCACCAGGCTTTTTTGCCAGCCATATGATGCTCGTCCCCTGCATTCATATGGGAAGCTATGTTTTGACATTATCGTGCTGGTGGTTGGTAGAGACTTACGAAGAGCACAGAGGGGCCTGGCGTCTGGCACTACTGACTTTCTTCCTGACACTCACTCTATTCAGCGATGATATCGTGCGTTATGTTCTGCTGTTACCCTTGGTCCTCACCGCGCTCTTTAAAGTTCGACAGTACCCTCACCTAGGCTGGATTGTTCTTTGCAGTATTCTGTCATTAGCCTTGACCAAACTATTGGGATTTGGTCTAACCTTGGTTCCCAGTTTCGAAACACCCGGACTACCACCTCTAAATTTTACCAGCTATAACGCCATTAGTTATAATCTGGAGCTATTCCTAAAAGGTGTATTAGCGTTTTTTGGTGCTGAATTTTTCGGATACCCTATATTTTCTTGGCATGGTCTTTCTCGTCTGTTTCATGCAGGAATTGCCTTGGCGTTCTTTGGCATGCTCTACTGGATTGCACGATATCGCCACATCAGAGATACTCTGAGCATTGGTAGCCTGCTAGGGATTAGCATAATATTAGGCGCTTATCTGCTGAGTAACTTACCAATAGACCTGATGACGACACGATATTTGGTGCCGGTATTTATTCTCGGCGCTCTGGTGCTTGGCCGTCACTTCCCCCTTGCAGGCTGGGCGTATGGGCTGAGTGCATGCTTGGCATTGCTCTATGCGGCCACCAATATAGGCCTTCCAAAATGGGATTACACTACTACAAATCGGAACTTCCCTCTTGCCCAGGCGCTCAACCAGCATGGATTGAACAACGGCTACGCTACCTTTTGGAACGCTAACCTAAATGCGTTAGTTAGCAGAGCAGAAATCTCTCCGGTGATAATAGACTCCTCTGGCATCAGGTACTTCGACTGGCTCGCCAAATCGAACTGGAAGAAAAACGGCGGAAACTTCTTAATCTGCGATAGCGAAGAACAGGCTGGCCTAGCCATCTCTCATCTTGGAGAGCCTAATAAAAAATATGTAATAGATGGAAAAATCCTACTGATCTGGGAGACCTCATTTAATCTAAACTAACCTTTAAAGGCAATAATCGCAAAATTCAAACCAGTCCAGCGTGACCGGTCAAATCTTAAAACGCATAGCTAAATTTTAAGATATTACCAGTCGAGCTGAATAATGAAAGAACGACTATAGTGCAGTAACATCACCTATGTTTGGTCGCGAGACCAATGGCATTACGTTGCTCTTGAACTTGACCTGCTTGCCCGTCGCGCAGTAGGTCTCGCGCTTTCAACAAAGCCGATAGTGATCTGCTCACTAGACCCAGGCTGGGCATACGAGCAACGCGCTTAGCCACGAGACGCACTCTTTCAGGTAGACAACATGATGCCGACGCTATCGCCATCAGCTCTGGCGCTTCAAGCATGGCACGAATCGACGAGGCAATTGCTTGAAAAACTCACCATGGAGCGCATGTTTCGTAGCCTCAAAATAAAAAGGGATCATGACCGTGGGATACCTGAGCGCTTCGCGGGTACAGCCCCTTAAATCAGAAAATTCTTGACACATGCTATAATTGGCGGTAGCAGCCCGATGGTGGATTACCTTCATCTGTTGTCCAGGAAAGACTTAAACGAGTGTTGCGATTTGTTGAGCACCACAAATTGGGAACTTATGCCCTGGGCAAGTCGTGTTAGGCTGCTTTTATTTTAGGCTTACATCGATCATGCGCATTTTGCATGTCTTTAAGACATACCTCCCCGACACCCATGGCGGGATCGAACATGTCATCCGCCAGATGTGTCTGGCAACCAAAGCCTTCGGTATCCATCACAGTATCCTTACGCTCAGCAAGCATCCCGTACCGGAACGCCTTGAGGTGGATGGTGTTTCCGTACGCCGGGTGAAACAGGATCTGGACCTGGCTTCGACAGGGATGGCCTTATCGGCTTTCAAAGCCTTTGCGGAAGAAGCGCGCGACGTTGATTTGGTGCACTTTCATTTTCCCTGGCCGTTCATGGATGTCTTGCAGATGCTGGTACGCCCGGGTAAGCCCTATGTGGTGAGCTACCACTCGGATATCGTCAAGCAACGCCATCTACTCAAGCTCTATGCGCCCTTGATGCAGCATTTCTTGGATAACGCCCGCTGCGTGATTGCCGCGACCGAACCCTATCGCCGGAGCAGTCCGACTCTGAGTCGTTTGGGCGCCAAGGTCCGAGTGATCCCCTACGGCCTGGATCCCGCCAGCTATCCAACCGCCGCCCCGCAACGAATCGCACAATGGCAACAACGTCTTGGGCAGCGATACCTACTTTTTGTTGGGGTACTGCGCTACTACAAGGGGCTGCATCTATTGCTCGAAGCGCTCGAAGGCCTCGACTATCCGCTGGCCGTCGTCGGCGCCGGACCCGAGAATGAGGCGCTCCGCGCGCAATGCGAGCGGGTCGGCCTCAGAAATTGCCATTTCCTGGGACGTCAGAGCGAAGAAAACCTAGCGGCGCTCTATGCGGGTTGCGAGAGCTTCGTTTTCCCTTCGCATCTGCGCTCCGAAGCCTTTGGCATGGCGCTGCTGGAAGCAGCCATGTACGGCAAACCCATGCTCAGTTGCGAGATCGGATCGGGCATGAGCGAGATCAACCTCAATGGGCAGACAGGGATCGGCGTGCCACCGGAGCCTGCGGCTTTGCGCAAGGGACTGATGACACTGTGGGAGGATGCCGAGCTACGGTCCCGGTACGGTCAAGCAGCCCGGGCACGCTTCGAGACGCATTTTCGCAGCGAGATCATGGCCAGCAAGCTTATCGAGGTCTATCGCGAGGCCCTGCCCTGAGTGGCAGCCTAGCGCCCCTGCAGGGCGAGGCGATACACCTCTAGCGTCCGAGCAGCGCAGGCGTCCCAGGTGTAGTCGCGAGCGCGGCGCTCGCCCTCTTCTACTCGCTGGCTAACAGCCAGGGGATCGTCGAGGACTTCCAGCATGGCCTGGGTTATGGCCTTGGAGTCGCGTGGAGCGGCCTGCAAGGCCGCATCCCCGACCACTTCCGGCAGCGACGTCGTGTTGGAGCAGATCACGGGACACCGCGCGGCGAAGGCTTCGATGGCCGGCAGTCCGAAACCTTCGAACAACGACATGAACACCAGGGCCGCTGCGCTTTGCAGCAAAGCGATGACTTCATCCTGGGGCAGATACTCCAGCCATTTGCCTTCGCCTCTAGCTTCCAGAGCACGCAGTTCCTCGACCAGGGTCTCGGCGCGCCAGCCGTTACGACCGACCACGACCAGGGGATGCCGTTTGCGCAGCGCCTCGGGTAGCTGGGCATGAGCTGCAAGAACAGCCGCAAGATTCTTGCGCGGTTGCAGGGTGCCGACGAAGAGGAAAAAGCCAGACGCCAGGCCATGCTTGCGTAGCACCTCATGGCGCGCGACGTCGGATTGCCTGCTGAAGTAGTGCCCGTCCACGCCGAGTGGCGTGACATGAACCCGCTCTTCCGCAATGCCCAGCAGTCTGACGATGTCTCTCTTGCTGTACTCCGAGATGGTGATGACCTGATCGGCCCAGCCCACGCTCTGGTTGAACAGCCAGTTCTTCAATCTGCGCAGCTTGAGCGTGACCCACTCGGGATGAATCTGCGGAATCAGGTCCATCACACTGGCCACCATCGCCACATTCTTGAGCCGAGGAATGTGATGATCAGGCGCGTGGAAGATATCGACTTCGTTCGCCAGGTGCTGGTCGACATGGCGATCAGCACCCAGCAGCGCGTTCTTCAGGACGAACTTGGGGAAGTGCGGCGTTAGACTCGCAGGTACACCACAACTCAGGGTCGGCGTATCCACGCCGAAGGTGTAAGGCCTGACCTGAACGTCCGGGCACGCCTCAAGTGCTTGGGACAGCGACTGAGTATAGATACCGATCCCATCGAGATGTCCCTTGGTCGTCCCGGAAGACCATACCGTGGTTCCCAGCCCAACCTTCAACGTCGTCAACGACTACCCCCCAAGGATACGTACAGATCCTCGAGGGTCCGCTCCAACGAAATCAGCGCTCTATCCCCTACGATCTCGCGCAGGCGTACATCGCTGCCGCGGAGCGTTGGAATCTCGTTAGCCCGAACGAAAGCTGGATTGACCCGGACCTCTATCGAGTAACCGGCAATGCGCTCCATCATCTCGATGATGGTCCGCAGCGCCGTCGCCTTACCCGAGCAGACGTTGACCGGGCTCGAACGATGGTTGCTGTCGAGCAGCCCAAGGTAAGCCTGCGCAAGGTCGCGAACATCGGAGAAGTCCCGACTCACGTCCAAGTTGCCCAGCTCGATCACGCGTTCGCCGCGAGCAAAATGGCCAACGATTTTGGGGATGAGAAAGCGCTCGTCCTGGCCTAGCCCGGTGTAGTTGAACGGCCGAGTGACGACGATGGACAGACGGTCGTACCAGGTAGCGACCATATATTCCATGGCCAGTTTGCTGCAGGCGTAGTGATTGACCGGCGCCGGACAGACCGACTCATCGATCACTTCGATGCCCGGAGTTCCATAGATGTTGGCGCTACTGGCAATCAGCACCCGCTGAGGTTGACGCTCGAGAGCGCCCAGCGCCTCGAGCAAATTCAAGGTGCCGAACAGGTTCACCCGGTAAAAGGCTTCCTGATCGGCATGCCCGACAAAGGCCAGCGCCGCCAGATGGACGACCCAGTCTGGTTGCACCTGAGCTACGGCAGCGACGACCGCTGCCTTGTCGGTGAGATCGCATGCCAGGGTGACATCCGCATCGGTAGTACCACTACCGAATCCGACTACCTTGAATCCCCGCGCCTTGAGCGCCTGGATCAGATAGCGTCCCGTAAAGCCCGATGCACCTGTAACCAGAGCGGTTGGCATGCCTATCCCCTTAGTTAGAACGAGAAGCCTTGTTCGTTGCGACGCAGGTCAGCCTCGACCATCATCTGGCAGAGCTGCTCCAGGGTGGTCTTGGGCTCCCAACCCA
>Ga0157366_1000873_pt1 | contig 12841 bp, 10 predicted proteins | sample AttbisABBM1_FD_113149 | JGI IMG/M metagenome (GOLD analysis project Ga0157366, IMG submission 113149) | Fungus gardens microbial communities from leaf cutter ant in Botucatu, State of São Paulo, Brazil - Atta bisphaerica ABBM1 | ecosystem: Host-associated > Fungi > Mycelium > Unclassified ...
AAATGAAAAGGTCGCACCTTCTTCCCGTTCACGTTCTTCTGCCTCCTTAATCCTCTTCTCTTCCTCCTCCTTCTCTCTTCGTACCTTCTCCTCCTCCCAAACCTTCAACACCTGTTCCTTCCTCTTCTCCTTCTCAGCATCAATTTTCTTCCTCGCTGCCTCCTGCTTCTTCCTGTTTGCTTCTTGCCTCTTCTCCTCAAGAAGATTCTTCCAGCTGTTATAATCCTCAACCATCCTCTGCAACCTCATCTTGATCTCAAGATCTTGTGCGTGTGCAAGTCTCGACGTCTTAAGGCGCTCCCGATTAATTACTTTAAACGTTTCCTTATCCTGTGCTTGTTGGCTGAGGTAGTCTTGCCCAAGGAGAGGTCGTTCCTCTTTGCGGTAGGCACGTTCGAGGTGGTCCATGTGTTTTGCAGTGACTCGAAGTCGTTCATTGGTTTGGAATTTTTCTTTCTCAAGCTGAGCAACTTGCATTCCAATAAGATTCTCAGTATCGTAGTTATCAAGTTGCTATAATCATGATTGTCAGTAAATGGAAAGAGACCGAAATTAGCAATAATACTTGCTTGGATATCATTCACCTTCAAGAGACCCTTAACGACCAAAGTCTGCGCATACTTCTTGGCCTCATCCATCCTCACGGCCTCAATTTGCTTCTTAGCCAACTCAATTTCCCTCTTTCTTGCTTCATCTCTCTGTCTCTTACTCTGCTCTTCCCTCTCTCTCGCTCTGATCTCTGCCCTCCTGCTACTCTCCTCTTTCTCCTTCCTAACTGTCAGTTCTGAGAGCAGCTCACGACGACGAGCGACAAGAGCACGTTTAGTTTGAAGCGCTTTCCTCTCTGCTTCAACTTGAGTGAAAAGAACCTTGAGCTTTTCCTGTTGAAAAGGCCCGATAGAAGATTTAGGACCATCGAGAAGGAGAATAGTGTTGAAAAGTGAATCAGCGATTCCACTCAAACGAGTATGGACATTATCAGCCAACGAGGGTTGGATAGTAGATTCGCGTAACTGACTCCTGGAGGCAGAAGCAATGGACGGTTGGGGCTCATCACCTGAAACGGCGAATGCATCATCAATGAAGGTGATACTACCATCCTTATGATCGACGTTGATATTCAGCTCTCCGCGTCGTGCACAGCCCATGATGTACGCTTCAATCTCTTCTGCATTGAACACTGATTTCTCTCCCTCCTTCATTGTTTCCATTTTTAGAGGTTGAACAAGTTCCAAGAGAGTATTAATTTTGACATCGGAGTAAACTTGAGAAAGATGATTGAGGAGACGCGAGAGGAGAGCACGTTGGAGAAGAGAAAGATAGGAAGAATAAGCGGAGTCCGTAGAGAGAGTTTGGAGAAGAGGCGCGATGGAAGAACAAAGGGAGAGTGGGTCAAACGTAACTTCAAGGACTTGGTAAAGTGATTTAATGGATGGAGGAGAGAGTTTAAGAACGCCGCGCGAAAGCTAGAGACAGGGTGACGATCGAGAATTCCAAGTAGACAAATCACCTACCGCATCCTTCAATAAACCGGCTCGAGTAGGCACACGGACAAGACCGAGGAGGGCGCTCAAACGCACATATCTGCCCTTGAGTTCCTCTACCTCCTCGGTCTGTAGACCAACCGGCACTGCAAGGGCGCTGACGAGAACTTGGCCTGCAAGTCTGCCCATTTCTCCGTCCGACTTACCACCAACAGAAGTGACAATGGCATGATACTTTCCCCATGCTGCAGCGTGATAAAGAGCATTCCCGGACACGAGAAAAATTTTAGTGAGTTTTTCATAATAGTTGGCCATCATAGCAGGGCGAGGAGCCTTTTTTGCCATTGTCAGAAGGTTGTGAACATCTTCTACGGAACGAAACGCTTCTTGCCAGAGTTCTAATTCAACAGATGCATTGAGCTGGGCGAAGCGTGTGTCGAGATGATGCTGGAGGGTGTCTGGATCTGAAAGGTTGATAGAATGTTGTTGATAGGAGTACTTGGCTACATTGGAGAGGTGGAGGCGGAGCGTCTCACAGAGACGACGAAACTCGGCTTTCCGATAGTGTTTTAAGCAGAACTTGAATGCCTGCTGGGCGATTTGCTACATAGGAGTTAGAATTACAACCCCTAGGACGGATGCCGAGGAAAATGTACCTGATAAATCATCTCAAGCCGTACGTTATTTTTGAGAGTTTCAAGGGATGTGCGGTAGCTCTCCCAGAGAAATTTAAGCCATGGTGTAACGACTGCACGGTCAGTGCGGTCTTTGCTCTGGTCGCCGCTGACGGCTCCTAGCAGGATGCTCTCAGGAGTCTCACTGGCCTCAAGATCGTCAATTTCAACAGCTACAGCAGCCTGTTGCTGTGCTTCCTTCACTTTTTCACCCGCAAGCCCAAGAAAGCGGGTGATAACGGTCTCAATGCTCTTTGCATTGACGTTTTGTGCGATGTTTTTGTACTGCATCAAACCCTCCTTGACTGTGCGGCCCTTGCGCATTTCGACACAAAGCTCAATAAAACGAAACATTATCGGCTCCAGAGAGGCAAGTGGTGTAGATCTAAAGCGCTTCGAGGCGAAAGTTTCGGTGAGCAATTGTAAAGCTGCATGCGACTGCCCCACTGAGACGAGCCCCTCGGCCTGACGTAACACCGTCTCGGGTTTAGAGAACGGTGCCATGATATCTGAAGTTTATGAAGTTTGTCAGATAATATAGTCATCGCTATGGCTGACAGCGAGCTCACTGGATTTGGACGGTGCGCAGGTCGTGCGGGATGATGAGCTGAGTCTCAGCCATCAAAAATTTAGGTTGCTGATGATGCTTTAGGGCAGGCTTACAAAATTATGTGTAAAATGGAAAATGACATTTCCTTGTACATGGTACATAAAGTAATAGTATTATATTCACTTGATTCAGAACACAATGTAAATTTGTTCACATCCGAAAGGATCAAACTACAAATGGTATCTATCTCTACCATAGATAGAACTCACCTCAATTTGAGTTGCATCCTTCTCTGCTATAGATAGCACTTAACACCTTCTAAGCTGATGCCAGGATTATTAATGACAAGCAAGATAGCTCAGCCTCTGTAAATGCCACATTCATTGCTTGATAGCATGTCTTGTTAATTTTTCCATGTATGTGTGTTAAGTGCAGTTCTCACCTCAAGTGAATATTCATGGTTAGTTGTATAGAAGATAGATCAGATCAAGTTGGGAACTTATCTAGTAATGGATGTAGTTATACATGAGAGTGGATAAAGGTACCAGGTTGCAGATCAAGCTAGGATGCTCATCTGCCAACTTGCAACTGAACTACAGATAATAACCTTGGCCTCAACTTATATATTATGCCAATTACTTGTCACATGGTTGTAATTTCAGACAAAAGTGCAAAGGGAAGCTAGAGAAGGAAGCAGGCTGCTAGAGTTTGATTATCAGACTGGAGAACTACAGAGTATTTACTTGATCTTGAATAGTAAGTACTATAGTCAGAACTATAGCTAAGAAAATGGTAGTCTAGAAAATAGCTAAGGAAACATTATAGATCTATGCACAAGTAGATGCAGATGCAGAAATACACCTAGAACTGATTAGAGTTTTATCCAAAGTCAGAAAGTAGATATCTTAGATGTCTCAGAAGTTGGTATATTTAAGAACTAGTAGATATATCATATTTCCCAGTCTGATAATTAGATATAAAAATAATATTAAACACTAAATTCTGTCAAACATACAACTTTTACATCAATTATACCACATTAGCATAATACATGCAAAGAAAAAAACTGAAAAAGTAAAACCAATTAAATCTACTGTCAAAAGGAGCCATGGCCAGATAATAAGTATATCTGTATTACAAATAATTGCTTGAGCTGTATGCAGTGAAAGTTGTACATATAGTTCTCAGAAAGAGAAAGTCTATGAGGGTCTACCTATTCCAACTAGGTGAATTGCTTGCTTAAGATACTATATAATGCTTAAACAGCTTTATAATAGTAGTAAAAATTCAAAAATATTAGGCAATCAGCAAAAAACCAAAACAAATAAAATAAAAATAATGCTAATAGTAGTAATAAAATCATACCATAATACAATTTTAAAAAATTAAAAAGATTAGTATCTAAAAATAGAATCTATAAAATATTGTAGCCTAGATTATATAAGTTTATATCAAATAGTTAATGTATTTAATAATTTAATTTTTGAAAAATTTAAAATTGATATAAATAAATATCTCACATTATCCTCTTTAAATTTTGCTATATTTTTAACACATTATTTAGCTGTAAGTATTTTTATATTATCAGAATAGATTGGTTCTGAAATAATAAAGTCTTATACAGGTAGAGCTATAGATATGTTTATAATATGTAATTCTAATAATGAACTAGTTTATACTTATAATATTAATTTACTGTATACATTAATTATGAAAGATAAGCAGGTTTACTATAATATACAATAGTAGTAATAATATGTTATAACTTAAAACTTAGTAATTAGTCAAAAAAAGAATCTTATATAAAATTTATACAAGAAAACTCAGTAAGGTTTCTAATACAGAGTGTCTATATCATATAAAATCAGCTAGTAATCTGTACAAAACTATTACTAATCTATTCTAAAAGCTATACATACTATATAAGCTTAGTATACTGTTAATATTATGTAATATTACCCTTCTAGAACTTTTATATTCTTCTATGTATTATATGATTGTGTGACTGTGACTGTGACATTTTTAACTGATGTGTGATAGTTATGACAGTTATATGTAACATTACACTATAACTATAATTCTAAGTTTCAAATAAGAAAATAATTGAAAATGAAAATGGAGATGAGAAAATAAAATAAATAAACAGATTTCATCATCTTTAACTCTGATATAATACTATTATAATGGTAATGTCTCCAATATTTTATACTATTTTGAAAATATTAATGAAATTTTGTAAGTAGTTAGCTCTATTAGAGTTGAAGATAGTAGACTCTATTTAGTGTGATATTATATATGACAATCACAACTGTCACACATCATACAAGGCATGACTTCCATCACAAGTCTGTCACACAATCATATAACATAGAAGAAAGATATAAAAGATTCTGGAACAATAATATTATACAACATGTTTTCTATATGTTAGCTTTATAAATATATGGTCTTTAGGGTAGGTTAGACTTAGCTTAGCACAGACCATCAACCTAGTATATATAAGATAAACAACTTTATACTAGAAATTTTATTGAGTTCTCTTATATCAATCTAATACAAGGTTCTTTTATTGACTTAACTTGTTGTCTTTAATTGTAACAAGCTCTTGCTTACAATACCTTGTCAGAATTTGCCAGTGTGGACTTGGATGTTTCTTTTTCCCTCTTTTCTCTTCTTATTTTTTCTATTTTTAGTTTAGTTTTATCTTTTTTCTGTTTTGGGCTTAGCTAAGAAGATAATGGTTACAAAGTTACAAAGAGTGACAAAAGCATGACATTATGTCACTTGTTACTGTCACATAGTCATGTGACAAAACAAAACATTATAGAACTTACAAAAAGATCTTGGTTATAGCTTTGAAGTAGATTAGTATATTATTACATTCTATGTTTTGATCTTATCTATTCCTAACCATGGATAACTACTTATTCTCATCCATGCTTCCAAACCTCTTCTAGTACAGATCAAAACTGTCCATTCCACCTTAGATGTCCTCACTAGTTCAAGATAACTTCATGAATCTTTCTCCCTTGATATCCAAGAATTACCAGTAATCAGGATAACTCACTTAACAGTTACATTCCAGATAGCTACTTTAGGTATACTAACTAGTGTATAATCCAGTAGTTTATACTGTAGCAGTCATCCTGAAAATCAACTAAAACCAGCACTTCTCTTTCAGTATTAGTGATAACATATCTTGCTATCTTCTAAGTTTCCAGCTCTTGATCTAAAATATGTGACCAGTGTGACTCATAGAAGCACAGCACTGAAGCAAAAAATTATTCTGCCCCATCTTCCACATTCTTAGATAACACAAACTACTTATTTCTGGACTTTCAAGATATCTATTTCCAAATATCAGATAACAAGATATGAACTATGTCTAACATATATATATAAAGTAAACTACTGTTACAATTCAAGCTTAAGTAATAGATTATATATACCAGGTTAATAGCTTGTGCATGACTATATCTGACCTACTCTAAAGGCCATGTATGTTGTGGTAACCACTAGTCAAAAGACTAATAGCAACATAAGCAATAAATCTCCAGGCAGATATCAAGTAGGAATTACAAGAGAACTCAACAAGGAGTTCCTGATGTATTGCTACTCTATTTATATAATAGATACATGGTCTATGCTAACAATAAATAACCCTACTCTAATGTCTATATATTAGCCATGAGTACACCATGTATATACTATGAAGTGAACATACTATTAACATACACCTTAATGTCATCCTTCTAGCCCTTTTTTCCAGATTCTAGGCATATAACCTCACATCATATGACATGTTATGTGACCACAGTCACATGCCTCTTCCTCATCAAATAATAAAAGAAAAAGAAAATCAAAAGAAAAGAAATATTACATCAAGAAAAATAAATAAAAGAAAAGAAAAATGTTAGTCTCCAAATGCACTATAAAAATGTATTATATATATCAAGATGGACAGATCTCACTTCAAGTGAATATTTATGAAGTGAATATTTATGATCAGTCATATAGGAAGAAGGTCAGATTAAGTATAAAAAATTATCCAGAAATAAATATAGATATCTATGAGGTTGGGCAAAATATCTAGGTTGTGGATCAAGCTTAGAAGCTTAATCACAGATTTATGACATAATTTCAGATAACAAATTTAGCCTCAACTTACATATTGTGCCCACTGTCTGTTGTATAGTTGTAATCTTAGATGATAAGATATCAGAGAGGACTAACTAATAGCTTAGTCTAAGATGTGAGAGGGTGAGTGTTGGAAGATTCTTGGTCAGTTCTTAGTTGATTTTCAGACTGAATATTACAGAGTATTTACTTGGTCTTAAACACTGAGTTTATAGTTGGAACTATAGTTAGGAAATAGTAGTGTAGAGAATAACTAAGATGTTATAGAGATGGTTTTTAGAATATAGAACAACTTGAAGTCTAGGTAATGAGTTGCTAGAAGATGAAATGTAAGAGGCTGATTCATACACAAACAAGTATAGATGTAAAAGTATACCTAAGTATAGTTAGAGTCCTATTTGTGTCAAAGATAAAAGTAATAAACTCAATTTATTTTCCTTTTCTTTTCTATTTTTATTTCCTTTTTGATTTATTTTCCATTTTTCTATTTTTAGAACTTAGGGTTAGGGTTAGAGTGACAAGATCATGCAGTCGCATCAAATGACATGGTTACAAGTCACGAGACACAGGAAATAAAAGGTTCTGAAAGAATGATGTCATACAATGTATAAAACACATGTTGATCTTAAAGCAAATATATGGCTGTTTAGGGTAGGCTAGAAGTAGTTAGCACAGACCATGAGGTTTTGGTATATAAGGTAGACAATCCTGTATAGAGTTCTTTATTGAGTTCTCTTATGTAAATCCTATACAAGGTTCTTTCTTTTGACCAATCCTAAGGTCTTAAGCTTGTAACAATCTGGAGGTCAGAAAGCAGATATCTTGGATGTCTTGGAAGTTGGTCTATAACATAAGATCAACATATAGTAAATAAATTATATAATATCATTTATTTTAAAATCTTCTATATTCTTTTCTGTATTATATGATGATGTAGCTGTGATATATGATTAGCCTGTGATATATATCATATTTTTTGTCATGCTTTGTAATAGTTGTGATATCACATCACTATCTCTTAACTAAGTCTCAATCAGAAACAAGAAAAATAAATAAAACTGAAAATAAAAGAGAAAAACTAAGTTTATTGTCTTTAACTCTAACATTACCTCCCTTCAAGGTTTCTTCTCTAAAGAAAATATTATCTTCAAACTTTTTATTATTTCATTTGTACAGCATTTTTATTATATACTTTCCTAATAACTTTCTTCTTCTGAAATCTCATTCTTTTACCATATCTAACTTTTTTTTGTCTTCTTACTTTTATACTCATCTTTCTCTCAAACCCAGCTACTTATTATAGTATACTTGAACTCTTGGATTTTTTTAATCTATTTTCTTTGATTTTATTTTTATTTTTTCTATTTCTTTTATTTGTTGGACAATAAAGAGGTATATGACCATGATTACATGATGCATCACATGATGTGATATTATAAGTCTAGAACATAGTAGAAAAAGCTAGAACAATAGTATCAAGAGCATGATTGCAGTATTATTATGACTCAAAGACCTTAGAGTTGATTAATGAATAGAATCTTGTATTAGGGTTAACACAAGAGAACTCAATAGAGAACTCTGTACAGGATTGTTTACCTTATATACTAAAATTTCATGGTCTGTGCTACTACTACTTGAGCCTACTCTAAATGACTATATGTTTGTCTTAAGATCAGCATGTGTTATATATACTATATAACATCATCTTTCCAGAACCTTCTATGTCCTTTTCTTTCTATCACATTACTTGTGACTGTGACATGTGACCACTATGTCACACTAAACCCTAACTCCAGTTCCCAGAGTAGAAACTAAAAAAAACTAAAAGAAACAAAAAGAAAAGAAAAAGAAAATTAAATTAAGAGAAAATTGAAAGAAACTTGGGTCCAAACTTTGTAAGTCTGACAGATATGTTCATCTTGTAGTAACAGTATGATGGACTCATAAATGACACATATACTTTAGGGTAGGATTATTTATCAATAGTACAGATTATGTATTCATTATACAAATAGTATAGGAATATATCAGGAACTTCTTGTTGAGTTCTCTCATAATCCCCATGAGATACTTTATCTATAAGTTTACTTTTTGTCATCTTGACTAGTGGTTGTTACAATAGTGAAACTCAACTCTTTCCAAGGATACTGCATTATGTAGTCTCCTTATTTCTTTACTCTTTTATTTGTTACAACCTTAGCTTAGAGCTCAGGTTACACTTAGGCAAAGACTTGAAAGGAAGTAAGGAATAGGATTCAAGTGGTAAAGCATAAGGATATAGGAATGTATCTACACTATGTATACATACAAGCAATGCTCAAATAGTCTATTGTACATGAGACAAACGAGTTATTGAACATGAGGATGAAGCAAGGATATAGCACCTACTACATAAGGCACTGACTAAGAATATTGCAGCACAGCCAATTATGTTGTCATTATCCTTGATCCTAGTCCATGTTGCATCTATGAGGTATTGATTATAATATTATTTATCTTTAACTGAGAAATAGCATTATCTCTTAGTCAAGAATATATAGCTGGGCCCTAGGCTTGAGAAATATAGTAGCCAGGCAGGGAAAGCTTGGTCATTTGGTTATGCTGTAGCTTACTAGTGTATATTAAATGTAACATCTTTTGTGAACATGGTAGATAGTTTTTTGTAGTAGAAGCCTTATACTGCTAGTTCTCTTATGATTAGTATATGCAGAGGAGCAATGTTATACAGTAAGAAAGCATCTAGTTTAGATATTTCCTTCTTAGGAATAATAGTGTAACAGTTTGATTAGGGCAGTAGGCAGTAAGGTAGTAGATAAGTAGTCAGTAAACAGTTGGGTAAGAAGAATACTAGTTAGCACTTACAAAGAAATACTTTTAGGAGATATTGTTTCTATTATCAAATGCTATAGTAATGAGCAGTGTTAATCAGAATATTTTTGATGGAATAAATGTGGAAGGATTAATTAGAGATATAAGAGAAGAGGAAGTTGTTATGGTATACTTGGACATAAACATTTTTCTTTTCTTTTTATCTATTTTTCCTGATTTAATCTTTCTTTTCTTTTGAATTTTCTTTTGGACAATAAAGAGGTATGTGACTGTGGTCACATGATGTGATGTCATAGGTTTAGACTCTGGGAGAAGGGGCTAAAAGAATGACATCAAGGTATATATCAATAACATGTTCACCTCATGGTGTACACATGGTGCACTTATGGATAACACATGGACATTAAGGTTATTTATCATTAGCATGGACCATGTATGTATTGTATAAATAGTGTAGAAATGCATTGGGAATTCCTTATCAAGTTCTCTTGTGATCCCCACAAGATATCTGTCTTTCTAAGAGATTTACTCTAGTAATACTATTTGGTCTTTGTATCAAGCAGTTGCTACAACAGAAGTAATGAGATTATTGCAGCAAGTAATAAAAAATAATGCAAAAATATTAGAATTACAAAAACAGTTGGTGACACTACAGAAAGAAGATGCAGAAAAAAGAAGAAGGCAACAGAAAAGAAAATAAAGGAGAAGAGAAAACAAGTAAAGATGGGAAGAAGAAGAACAAAGAAGGAGAAAAGAAAGAGAAAAGAAAGAGAAGAGGAGGAAGAAAGAAAGAGGGTAGATGACAAGTGAAAAAGAGTAGAAGAAATGAGAATAAGAGAAGAAATAAAAGTAGAGAGAGTGTGGAGATGACAGAAAGCAGAGGAAATAAGAAGTGAAGTGAATAGAAAGAGAGCAATGCAAGAGAGAAAGTGTTTTGTTTAGTTCTCAGATAAATTTGAGGTATTAAGGAGTAGAGTAATGAACATAAGAGAAGGAAGTGGAAAGGAAATAAGAAAAGATAGGAAGATAATTTTAAAGGAAGAAAGATTGAAGAAGGAGAAATTAGTAGAATTATGAAAGATAGAAGTAATGAATAGCAGCAATAGTGTGAAAAGGAAGGAGAAATTGTTGAGAGAAGTAACAGTGAAGATAGGATTGAACCAGGAAAAAGATGAAGAAGGAATAGTAGCAGAAGCATTATTAAACAGTGGGGCAATAGGGCTAGTGATAAGTTCAGAATTTGCAAGAAAAAACAAGTTTAGGAAGAAGAAATTAGATAGACTGATTTATATAAGGAGGGTAGATGGTATCTTTAATTATGAAAGACCAATGGAGCATACAGTGGAGTTGAAATTGTTTTACAGAAGGCATAAAGAGAGAACAGAGATAGATGTGATAAGAGAGCAGAAATGGAGTGTGATATTTGGAATACTATGACTAGTATGCCATAATCCTGAATTCAATTGGAAAATAGGAGAAGTGAAGATGATGGGATGTCCAGATGAGTATGGGAAGCAGTAGAAGACAAAACAAATGAAGCCAGGATGGCAGAAACAGAAGGAAAAGGAACAAAAGAAAGAAAGAGTACAAAGAGAGAAGAAGAAAGAGTTTAGAAAACTGACAGTTGAAGAAGAGATGGCTAATCACACTAGCCTTCTATAAGAGATATAGGCTTTGAACCAGTAGTAGTGGAGAGTCATATAAGATGTTGCTCCAGTATCAGTAAGCTAGTAGAAGTCTGCATTGATTTGAAGAGATGGTGGAGAAGTAAAAGATTTGTATCTGTGTTTCTTGCAAACTCAGTGAGATCTGGGGCTGGAGATCACATATTTGGTATATAGTGAATAGTAAGATTGTATTGAGTATAGTGCAAAGAGGGATTGAGCTATTGATCTAGAAATTTGTTATAGCAGATGTTAGGCTAATTTTATAAGATAACTAATTATATCACTATATTAATATGCTTGTATCTCTATGAATACTAATCTTCATATGATGTATGCTATATTATCAGAGACAGTTTGATAAGCACTTTCCAATGTAAATTTGATTGTGGGAATCCATTAAATCACTCCTAAGATAATAGCCAATGAAACTTATAATTACTGATAGTCTGATATTCCAGTGATTTGTTGTCACTTTCGTATATCTCACATACATATGAATAGCCCTCATTTGGAGCTTTTCAGTGCAACTTGGTTTGTGAAAATTGGTCTACTGGTTGCAGAGATACAAGTTGAATGAAGTTTGTAACAGCCTTAGACTCTATATGATAGAGAAACAAGTTGGACCTATGTTATACCATCTCAAGCTCTCTCCTATATTACAAAAACTATATCCAGTGTTCCTTGTAGTTAAGCTAAGTACTACTCCTAACAATTTTATCCCTAGAAGACATTTTGACCCCTCTCCTATTATCATTAATGGAGAAGAAGAGTGGGAGGTAGAAAAAATTCTAAACAGCCATTGGCATTACAAGAGGTACCAATTGTTAAAACTGGTGTACAGAGGATTATCTAGTAGGCTTCAAGCTATCTCTGATGACTTAGAACTGGTTTAGTATACTGTAGACAATTGTAAATTACTAGAAGTAAAGGAATATGACAATAACTCACCTGTGAACTATTGTAAATGACTAGGAGTCACAAAACATTGTCAAGATCACAGAAAGTGGACTTAGATTTTCCTTATTTTCTTATTCTCATTTTCATTTCTTTTTAATTTATTTTCATTCTTTTATTTTAGAACTCTGGGGTTTAGGGTTAGAAGTGATCGGTCACACTGTCACACCAGTCACATCTGATGGTGTAGTCACAACATTGATTACGAGACTTAAGAGAAGGAAGTAGAAGATTCTAGAACAAAGTGACATCATACAACATGGATACCACATATTGGCCTCATGCTTAACACATGGTCATTTAGGGTAGGGTGCACAGTACCTAGCATAGACCATCTGTAGGAGTATATAAAGTAGACTATTTTATAAAGAGCTCTCTATCGAGTTCTCTTGTATCTTCTCTAATATAAGAGTTTGACCTTTATCCCACTCTTGTTATGATGGATACCTCAAGGATGTAGCATGGACAAGGGTAAAGGGTATGATGTCAACGATTGGCTGCACCAAAGTAGTATCAGTCAGCGCCTCATGTAGTAAGTGCTATGGC
>Ga0157366_1000874_pt1 | contig 12838 bp, 6 predicted proteins | sample AttbisABBM1_FD_113149 | JGI IMG/M metagenome (GOLD analysis project Ga0157366, IMG submission 113149) | Fungus gardens microbial communities from leaf cutter ant in Botucatu, State of São Paulo, Brazil - Atta bisphaerica ABBM1 | ecosystem: Host-associated > Fungi > Mycelium > Unclassified ...
ATGTAGGGTGGTAAAGTCATTCTTGAGTACAAGTGTGAAATTCCTGAAGTAGTAAAAATTTATTCCTAATATCTCTCACAGGTACTACTAAACAAGGTGGTGGTTCAAGAGAAAGAAGGACTTGAATTGTTTGCCATTAGATATGGTCTTTCTCAAGCTATCCACAAATCAGATATTAATCAAGTCATTGTTTACATAGATGCCCCTATTCATACTGCAAGGAAAATCTCTGACTCATCATGCATCTGTACCACTTTACTCAATTGCATTGTCCAAAGATTTCAAAAAAATTAATATTGAGTTCTGGGATTGTCTGAGTTGTAACAAGTGGCCACTTCACTATTCTGTTGATGCATTGATAAGGCACTGGAAAATGCTTTTCAGGCTCCAGATCTTGAAGGGTAACCTTTTAACACTAAGGAAGGTTCATGGCTCAAATATTTTGGACACTCAAACTTGTTATGTGCATGTATCTGATCACAAGTCACACACCCATTCGGGTAGCTTCATGGTTACAGTAAGGCTGACACTTTATAATGAAGAGTAGTCGCAGAGCGATATCGATATCCCTTCAACACAACTTATCATCATATCATCATAAATAACCAGGGATCAGTGTAGACAAGTACATATACGCTGATAAACGTAGACTGAACCGTAGACATATCGTCCGTCGTTAATGAGAGTAAGAACCTGGATGTGCTCCGTTATAGAGTTGAGAGTGGTGCCCGGTTACATAAGCCACCACCAGTTGGCCACACTGCACTCAGGGTTCTTTCCAATGTATATTGTCCTGTCCCTGGTATGATTTGTATATCACCCCTTTCTGGGGACCTCGGAAAACATTCGAGCTGCCTACACAATGCCAATATCCATCTCATTTAATTGGCTTGGCACTGCATCCTACTGCATCTCATGTTCCTTTCAACTCACAAATGACTATCCAATAAAGCACTTGACCCCATTGAATTCGATATCATCAAATCACGCTTTGGCATCTAACAAAGATTCCTATTGTAGCATGTGAGGAAAACCCATGTTTAACTTCCTCAACGACTTGGATCCTCACTTGATACATTCAAAGGTACCTCTGCTTTTTATGCTTACGATACCATTGCTCGACACAAGAATGATCCTGATAGATACTAATGTTCGTATCAGCTGCAAGTTCTGTCAGTCTTCAAGCATTTTTTTGGATGTAAGTGATCCTCGTTTGCTGTGGTTTTGATAGAACCTAGGTTCCAAAGGACCAGCCAAAGGACGTGATAGATATCCCCAACTGCAATTACATCTTAGTAAACCATCTAGAAGATCAATGAGAAAAAGGCACTTGGAAATATCATCATCTCACAGTCGATGAGAGAAGGACAAGGGACTGAGATTGCGTTGTAAGATTATTATATAGTATACAGCTTGAAACCATACGGTGGATGTAGCTATCAACGAGACAAAGGACCAAAGGGAAAAAATGACAAGAGAGGCTAAATAGCAGTGAGGATAAAGTGGATGCATCAATGAGGTAACGAATTGAAGGACAGAAACAGGCCACGCAAGCACACATACATTGACATGAGGCATATGAGGACATGAAAGGGACAGGGGTTGTCAGTACCCGACCTGCGAACTACCCACCACCTGCTGCTGTTGCAATGATGGAGAGGCCATCGTCATGGTTGGAGTGATAGGTAGGCGAGGAGGGGACTGATGAGGAGGAGTGTGGGGTATGGGTGACATAGACATTTGGCCATTCGATGGAATGCGCATAGCTGGTCGTGGTCCGTTCGTCGCTGGCGCCGTGGCAGAAATATGATTAGTCGTTGAGCTCGATTGTACCCCATTTGCACCGTTTACAGCATCCAGACCGGTCCCTGTTGACGGTGACCGCTGGAGGGGCGAATTTGTCCACTGCATCTGCCTCATTGCAGCCGCCTTCAAGCTGGCATTGGAGTTAAGGGCAAGTGCGGACATATATGGCATTCGCTGCAACTGGTTCTGCAAATTTGGAAGATTAGCAAAAGTCGACTTTAAATTTTGCAGAGTGGCAGGGCCCAGGTGTGCATACATGCCAGGTATAAAAGTGGTGTTCACTTGAGACGGACCTGGTGGTAAGTGGCCGTGTAATATAGAAGGGAATGGCACCTTCTGGCGAGCAGGAGAGTTATTCATCGATGTTGACTCCGTACTCTGCATAGAGTCGGTCTGTTGTATCGAGGTAACAGCATTTGTCAAAGCAGATGGCTGGTGAACCTCAGCCTTGACAACATCGACGTGTGGCATGGCAATGGCAGGACGGCTGGCAATACCATTAATGCCATTTGGAGAAGTATGTCGAGGGACGGGGACAGGTTGAGGTGGGGAATTGTGTACAGCGACGGACACGGTTGATTGAGTACCACTGGCACCGTTCACAACAGCAGGCGCTGTGAGACGCATGCCACCATTTGATGATATCCTCATCTGCGGAACAGCAGTTGGCAAAGACATCTTCACAATCGGTTGCTGAATAGCAACAGGCGTACCATTGACTCCAGGCACCTGTTGGGAGGGATTGGGTGGGGGAGGCTGTTGAGAAAGGAAGCTCGCGAGCGCTGGATAAACAGGTCGGAAGGAACCAGTAGCATCACGACGATGTATGGATGGAGGGACACCAAGACGGAAGGGAACAAACATGACTTGACGGCCGTCATTTGTCACAACGGGAACTGCGTTATCTGTTACCAATGCCGCCTGGTTGGTGTCGGCGAGGAGAGTCATGGTATGTCGCAGGTATCTTGAGAGTAGCACTGGTCAATATATAAACCAAGACCAGAAAGAATCCCACTAACTTCGTTTGATACTCATCCACGAGGATACGATCCTGTTCATCTTGTCCCTGCGGACCAACAGCGGGCATATCATCTGAATCATACTTCCATTGTTCTTCGATCTGTCGTTGTCTCTCAAGTTTCTCCTCCCCTTCGTCTTCCTCCTCCTCACCCATATTCATGGGTTTTGAGTTATCAGGAGACGGATTGAGTTTCTGTCGCTTGGTGAACTCCGTGCGCAATCCAATATCCCGACGGTCGAGCATTTTGCGGCCTCCACGACCCACACGAAGCCGCACTGACCGTCTTGTTCCAGCAGGCGGCTCGTCCTCGATGTCTTCGGATGTCGGGTAGGAAGGCGCTTCAGGTGGCGGGATGTACTTGAAGAGTCGCGAGGCATATGGGACGGACTGCTGTTGATATGCGTTCTAGTCAAGATAAGTCAGGACAGATGTATGACTGAAACCAAAGGGACCTACGTCTATCTGGCCTTCCCAATGATGATCCTGGTCCTTCTGACGAGCAAGAGCGGTTTCGATCTGTTCTCGAATCGCATTGATACGTTCCTTGGGTCGCAAAGCTGTCTCCTGTCTTAGTGTGGGAGTTGCTGAGTCTTGAGGACGAACTCGCAGGCCGGGTATGCGCCTAGTCCTTTCAAGTGAACAACACTGTCACGAAAACAGGGAAATGACTTACGTGGCAGGCTCAGATTTCCTGGCGGGTCGTTCCTTGTCGACAAGCAGTTCATCATCCGCCTTATCACTGGAAGCGATAGGATACGAACGTTTGAGATCCAACAGACTCTGTCGCTGCTCCCAGATGCGCTGAGCTTGCTGCGCATATTCCTTTTTTGTCGTTTCTCGGCTAAGCACAAGCTTGGCGAGTTCAAGTGGGTAGGAGAGCTCAGCTTGGAGGCGGGTAAGTTTGTCGGACGACGTGACGTGGGATGCACGTGTCTTCCGCACGGCCTTGATTTCACGTCGTCGAAAACAGATGTAAGACTCATTAAGGGCATCGGACTCATCGCCGTTGAGGATCGGTATGATACGGTGACCACCCCGCTCAACACGTCGTTCCTTCCAGTAAGGGTAGATTATTCGGGCAATGCGGAGAAGCTGATGAGGCTTTGGGATCCAAGAAGGTGTAGTAAAACAAGCGAATAATGAAACAGGCAGGTCGTTCGCAAACGTGTCTTGATAATCCATAAACGCTGGAAACATTCCAACCTCCCAGCCCTGGGCGATGTTGAGCAGACGTTTATCTGATTAAACGCGAGTACCTACATGATGAAGATATTCGTACTTCTCGCTCGTGAGTTTTTCATAAATGCCCATGACCAGTTCGAACGAATCCTCTGAGATAACTGCTGGGTGGGAGACATCAGGCTCCTTTCCCTTGGCCTTAGCACTGCGTGCCGATATCCGAGTACCGGAGGCAGAGACAGCGCCTTGTATACTGGTTCCCTCGCCTCGAGCCTCCTCGTTGTTTTTGTCAAGCCACTCCTTGTCCCGCTCGTCCATGTGATAGGTAAAACCGCCGGCCAAGCCATCGACAGTCTGCTCCTCAACAGAGAACGATGTACATACATACGTAGAGGGATCTCTCCACCGGTTGAGAGGATAAAACTCGTGATAATTGTCGACAATACCGGCAGAGTCCGGTGTAGGGATATACGCGGCAGGTGCCGTGCTTTCGGGACGGCCTTTGATAGTGGCGGCGCGGTTGGCCCGATGCGTGAGAACCTCTTGAAGGTGATGTTCCTGAAGGAAAACACGTGATTTAGTTAGTCATCAGAACCGCGGGATACACAGCCACGGAAATGGGTGACATGGGGCAGAGCAAGGGAACGAGCTGGACTCACATTGGCGTCTTCGGCATCGACACCAGCAACGAGGTTAGTAAGACGATGTTTTTCCTCATCCTCATCAGGGATAAAAATGGCCTCAGCCTCAAAATTGCCATGATGGATCTTGAGGCGAGTTTTGTTGGTAACCCGGTTTCGATTTCTGAGGGTCGAAGCACCCGGAAGGTGATTGCGGGGCATATCATGGAGAGCACAGAGGCAGAAAGACTAAGAGAAAACGAATAATTTAGGAAGATTTAGTGGCAACTTGATGTCGTCAGCAACTGGCCAATGCGTCGGATAAGTGGTTTCGGCCCGGCAAATGGATATGCGACAGATCAAAGCGGTATTTGGTACGTAAACAAAACCTGCACATATCAGCGGCAAGCCCCGTTTTCAGGCGCTCTCAGTTCTCAATTCTCAGACTGTTTCCTGGATACTCAGATAATTTACTCATACCACCCTGAGTATAAAGAGACCACCCAAGTCAGGGCGGACTGCTTGTAGTATGAAGAAGATCTGAGCCATCCACCGACGAGTCAAACATCTACAAATAGCCCCTTATGGCAAATCAATGTCAGCTAGAATGGGTCCAGACGGAGCCGGCTTACTGAGCTGAACATGGAACAAAGTCATTTGCATTGCATTTCCCTGAGGCTAGTATACAACCAGAATGGAACGATAAGCATAGCTTTGGACCCAGATTGACAGACTTACTTGCAAACGACCCAACCAGAATCGGAGTCTTTTTTTGTCAGCTGGTATTACCGTACTGAATCGACTTTTCAAGGATCGCTTTCGAGGTGAATAGTATCACAGGCAAATCCCAGATATTATGATCTGATCAGTTATGACAGGCGATAAGAGTCACCTCAGATGCTTGTAGCCATCTTCGGGTGAGAACATTGGTTCAAGAGGCCGGAGATAGTGAGAGGATCGCCGAGCACAAAACTCCTGGTAGTACCCCGCGTCCATCAGACACCACCACTTTCCTGAAAAGGAGCTGTCAATCTGATATTAGAGCTGCCGGGACACGGATAATTCACCAACACGTAGCACGTAGCCCCCTAACAGGAAGAAATGAGGACCAGAGGGCCTTCATCACCATTCAGACGGGACAGAACCGAGGGAAAGGTCCAAGGGTGACGATACACAGAGGAAGACAAGCACATCCCGAACTCTGTCGGGTGGAATAACCATTCAGCGCTGCGATACCCGAGAGTGGTAAGCTCGGTTAACCGAGGACAACTAAACCTGTGGAAAAGCACAAGTAAGAAAGTACTCGATGGAGATGAAATACAGGCCTACTGCTGCTCCTAGCTCTTTTTACCATCCACAAACCCTGCTCTGGACCCCGTCTCGAATCGTAATACAGAACAATTGGCTTGAATAATCCAAGAATCGAGAACATGGATGACTCTAGAAACCTATCACATTTGTACAAAGAGAGCACAAAGCGAAAAGGCTGACAGAGGAAGATGCGAGTACAAGTACAAGGCAGAGTAAGAAATTGATGTAGAAGAGGTTCAGCCACCTCCCACGTGCTGCCAATTGTGGTGGACGGCAAGGCAATGGCTGTCGAGAACACGTGACCTACAATGCTTCCCCTGTTTCGGCGTCCCTGGCTCATCATGTTGATTTGACACTATTCAAGAATCCTTAGAGTACCAACTTACTACATCCAACTCCGTTTGCCATCCCATGTATGTATCATCAACAACCTCATATAGAGATTCATCACAACCTCCTAAGGGAACACAGTTCTTTCGAAACGTCAGCCGATGCACTTCCAATGCACTTCCAAATATGAGTCAAGTCGTGAGCAACTTGCTCACGAGTAGTTCCTCGGAAGGTTAGTTGCCTCTACTCATGTCGTTGAGATTGCAACCAACAAAAGAGTTGGTGCAACTGCATTGCAAGTCTAGGCCATTATCTTATCTGGGCTTCCAATAGGCTCTGTGATTCAAGAATGCTTTCGGAGATTTGAGCCTCACCAAAGAAGATCTAAATTTGAGAGTATCTCGAAGTTCACTGACTAGATGAAGTCTGCACTGGAAGAAGCAAGGTCTGCCATTTGGAAGTTCCAAGAAGACATAGTCAAGTACTACAATCAAAGATGTATTCTTGTATGAGATGTGGTTTACACCTCATTATCCAAGATCTGATGGTAGGCTCTTAGAAGTCCAAATGAGTAAATTGTGTGGTGTTATCTGAGAACACAGAACATGGAAGTCAGAATAATCTTTGGCTTTAGTTTATGTGCTATGCCTCTACAAGTTACACAGGTTGTATATTTTGGAAGACATACTTAGGATGTGATTAGCAGACAAGTCTACTAGAAGGTTGGAGGTATGTTATCACTAACACTGGAAATTGGTGATAATTTTAGTTCATTTTCAGAATGAGACTTTACAGTATAAACTACTATATACTAAGTATACTACCTAGGATAGTTATCTAGAAATGGAGACTGCTAAGTATTACCCTGGTTCTAATAATCCTTGGATATCAGACATGGAGATATATGGAGTTGTCAAGAGTCCAGCAAGGATGTCTGAGGTGAAATGGAAATATATAATCTACATCAAAAGAGATTAGAGAGTGTAGATAAGAAAGGAGATGTTATTTATGAGTTAGAACAAATATGGTCAGATCAGGATGTGATATCCTGCTAATAGAAGTCAGATAGAAAAGAGGTTATGCTAGAGTATAACAAGAACTATACAATACTAGTCCTTAATGTCAGATATACAAAGCTTGGACTCTAGCTTTTTCATTTAATTTTCTTTTTCTTTTTCTTTTTCTTTACTCTTAGATCTAGGTTTAGGGTTAGAGTGACATCATGGTCATACTGTCACACATCAGTCACATGATCACATGCTCACATGGAACATGATAAAAGGTTTAAGAACAATAATGTTATATAACATGTTTAACATATGTTGACCTTATGGCTAATATATGGTCTTTAGGACAGACTAGAAATAGCCAAGCACAGACTATCAATAGTTAGTATACATAGGTAGATACCTTGTACTGAGAACTTCATTGATTTCTCTTATGTAAACTCTATACAAGATTCCTTTCTTTGATCAACCCTAAGATTATTGAATTATAATACTTAATTGCATACTAAATAATTCAAAGAAAATAATATCAATATCAGGAATTAAGAGAAGAAATAAAAACAATAGTCTAAAAAGAAAGAATAAAACACATAAAACACTTGAAAGAGCTCTTGTTATTAGAGTTGTAAATGATAAACTTTATTTTATTATCATTTTTCATTTTATTTATTTTTTCTTTTATTTTAAGATTAGAGTTTAGTATGATGTCATATATAACTGTCACACAATCATGTGACATAATAGAAAGATATAGAGGTTTCTAGAACAATAATATCATATAGCATATTTTATATATACTGATCTTGTAAATAAAGCATATTCTTTAGAGTAGGCTAAGTTTAGTATAGCATAGACTATTAGCCCAGTATATTGTCACATACCATCTAACACTCATACTCTTCCCATCTTTCTCTAATATAGATTACATTTTATTTCAATGAACTCAAAAATCAAACCTATATTCTTTATTAATTTTATTGTTACAACTCAGAGTCCTTAGATTTAGACAATAAGGCAAAACCTTATATTAGGTTAACATAAGAGAACTCAATAGAATTCTTGGTACAATGTATCTACCTATATATACTAACTAGTGATAGTCCATGTTCTACTATATTTAGTCTACTCTAAAGATCATATATTAGCCATACATTATATACATTGTATGATGTCATTGTTTCTTGAACCTTCTACCATATTCTATGTGACCATTACTGTGACTGATGTGTGACAGTGTGATTGTGACATCATACTAAACCCTAACCCTAGCTTTTTGAAAAGAAAGTCAAAAATAAAATAAAAATAAAAAAGAAAGTTAAAAACCCCTGTAGTGTTCAACAACACAGAGTATGCACAACAGTAGAGTATTATTAGATCTATACTTTCATATTTAAGAACACTAGCTATCATATACTATTCTTCTGTCTGATAATCAACTTAGACTTGTGCTACACTCATCTTAAGATTTTTTCAAGCTTCTATTATTTAAAAATTATGATTATATAATAAACAGACTAGATTTAATATTATCTATTAAAGCCAAGGTCAATTATCTACATAGCATCATCTCCAGTCTCTTATGTTATTTGCTAAGTCCATCTTTTGTACTATATTTGTATATAAACCCAGTAAGTGTGAATTGCCCCTAATATGTATATAAGGTAGGTACATTGTACTTAGAAATTTTATTGAGTTCTCTTATATTAATACTAATATAAAATTCCTTTCTTGACTTAACTCTTTAAGTCTTAAATTATAATACTTGTGAATGCAAAAGAGTATTGTTAGGAAGAATATTAAAAGAAAATATATAAATAACATCTGCTTATAAATGCTTTCTCTTATTAACATATGCCTAGACAGTGAATCTTATACTATGTAATAAGCTTCTTTGGAAAATCTAGTAAATAGATTACAAAACTTCTTAAGAGTCTCTAACAATATTATTTATTCCAGATAATATACTTTAGAGGCATCTCTCAAGTTGAACCTTACAGTTGATAATACCAACTGATATTCATTTTGCCAGTCTTTCTCAGGCTACTAAAAATTTCCAATAGTTGTCCAAAAGTAAAAGTAGGTACTAACAATACTTACTTGAAAAAATAACAGATAAACCACTTACAAGTAAACATATTTAGATAAGAGTGCTCTTTTTTACTCCCCTCCACTTGTAGCTTATATCCATTTGTAACTAAAAATTGACTTAATTATTTTTCTCTGGTATCAATTTCATTCCTTTTTAGTTATTTTTGACTTCTTTTACTTCTAATCTATTATATTTCTATCTTATTCTATATTCATATTTATACTAATTGTGTTCTCAAGTGCTCATATTTTGTAACTAGTCTTTTATAAGTGTAATGGCATCTTGTATTCCTAAAGAACTTGTCTTTCTGAGATCTAGTTTGATTAACAGCTACCACATTATTTCTCAAGTAGATTTCTATTTCAGAGAGTCTAAGATAAAATTTAGAAATATTACATCTTCTCACCAAAGTCTTCAAATAGGTCTCAAGTACTCAAAAACTTAATAAGAATATGTTTTCTTAAGAAAAAGCATTTTTCAGTATAACACTATTCTAGTGTTCTGCCCTATATTACATCTTATATCTGTCCTAATCTACAAATAACACATTTTCCTTTATCTGTACTTTCCAACCTCTTTTAGTATGAATCAACTATATTTATTTCATTCTAGACATTTGTACTGGATCCTACTAACTTTATGAATCTTCATTCCTGACATCTAAGAATTACTAGTATCTAGAGTAACTTAGCAGTCTTCATTGTAGATAACTACCCTAGGTTGTATACTTAGTATATAAACTAATAGTTTACACTGTAATAGCCTTATTCTGAAAATTGACCAATACTAATACTAACTTTCAGTATTGGCAATAATACATCTTATTATCTTCTAGTAGGCCTCAACCTTCTAAGCTCCTCAAGTACTCTTCCAAAATATGTGACCAGTGCAACTCATAGAGATGTAGTACATAAGCTGAAGCCAAAAATTGTTCTGACCTCTATTTTCTATGTTCTTAATTAATATATAAATAACTCATCTGGACTTCTGAGAGATCTCATTGAATCTTGGATAATGAGATGTAAACCACATCTAATACTCTAGTGACAAGATATTTTTAGACTTTACAAATATCTATATAATATACTCTTCTACCAAATTGTCTCACTAATGTCTCAGACCTTATATAGTAGAAAAATAATGTTATACCATTTCAAACTTTCTCCTACTTTGTGAAGACTATATCTAGTATTTCTAGTGATCAAGCTTATTGCTGTCTCTACTAATCTTATATTCAGAAAATGCTCTAGCCCTTCTCTAAATCTAGTTATTATTGATGATGAAGGGAAGTAAGATGTTAGAATTGTAAACAATAGACTCAACTTTATTCTATATTCTTTCTCTTTTATATTCTTTCTTTATTTTCATTATCATTTATTTTCATTATTTTAAACTTAGATAAAAAAGTATAATGTAATATGACATAGAATAGTCACATAGATCACATGATCATGTCACAGAAAAAGTTGCAAAAGATTTCAAAACAAATAATATTATATAGTATAGCTATAGCATATTGATCTTATGGAAAGCATATAGACTTTAGAGTAGGTTAGTTGTAGTGAACACACAGACTATAGTATGTGATATATAAGGTAGACTAATTTGTAATAGGAGCTTCATTAAGTTTTCCTATGTGACTCAATATAAGAGTATATTTTTCATCTTAGCTTTGAGGCTTAGATTATAATATAGGAAGTAGAGAAAATTCTGGACAGTTGTTAGCATTACAAGAGGTACCAATAATTGATGAAGTGGAAGAGTTTTGGACTAGAAACAAACTAATAGAAAAATGCTACAAATATATTTACATCTAATTAAGTAGTCAAGTTTCATTGTCTTAACTCCACAGCTCTATAGTTCATTCATGTAGTAGACTTCCAGAACATCAAATTTCAACCAATACCCCTTGCTTAAGAAGAAAGAGTGAATGTAAGTAAACTTGCTACCTCACCAAAATTCAAGCCTAAAGTACCTACTGAAGTCTATAGTCAATCTTTGTAGACTTTTTGTCCCTTAAGTCTTTGACTAATACACTACCACAATATAGCCAAACTCCTACACACTCACTTCTAATTACCAACCCACTTTTCTCAGCCACTAACTAATGAGCTCCTATTATTTGATAATATTTGAGATTACTATATTAAGGTTCCTAATTATCCAGCTTTATCATTCTGTATGCCTAATGTTCTGTATGATTGAAATAGACTCTTGAGTATTTATAATAGCTATCATCTCTAGAAAACTCTATCCTGTTCTCTTAGGATTTCTCTGGAGGTAAGTTATATACTTAGTAATTGTAAACAATAGAACTTAGGATTTTCCTAGAGACTACAAACTTCATTCAACTTCATAGACTTCACTCAGTTTCTCTAAAATCTGCTATGAGATTACAACCTCAGAAGATAACTGGAGTTTAAGGGAGTGAGCTCTAATAAGAAGTATGTCACTGTGAAACATTAGAGTTTAGTATTCAATAATATTCAATTATCAGACTGAAGATTATAGTATATTTACAATCCTTAAATACAAATATAATAAAAAGAAAAACTTGGTTGTCTTATAGTACAGCCTAAGTAGAGATTTCAGTCATGAGAAACTGATAGAGGTTGAATAGAAGAACTCCACCATAGAAGACTGAGTCTAAAAAAGAGTAAACTCTACTGTATAAAACTAAGTACTTGTAGGATTGTAGTAAAAGATAATATTGCTGTGAAGAACAAGTTATGGAATAATACTGCTATAGAAGATGAGCTATATTTGGGGTTGGACTTAGCATATGATAATTTCAAAGTTTCTTTTTGCCTTATTTAATGATTTGGATATAAAGACTACTAGCCTTTACTTGTCATATTTATACTTCTTTGACAATATATTAATTAGTTCCTCTATAAACCTTTTTGTTAAATCTTCAAACACTTTATCTTATTCTCTTTCTCACTTTATTTTTGATTTTTTATAATTATTGTATATAATAGTTTTATAATTTTTGCAAAATCCTTTACAAATCTTCTGTAATAATTGGCTAGAGTCAAAAACTTTTAAATGTTCTTTACTTCCTTAGAAGTAGACCATTCCAATATACTCTGCATCTTTTCTTATTCCATCTTCACTCTATTTGAACCTAATACTGCTCCCAAGTAGCTAACTGTTATGACTTAACACCTTATTTAAAAGCAGAAGACAACTTTTATATTGAGTAATATATTAGAACTCAATAGAGTCTTAAGTACAAACTAGTCTATCTTGTATACTACAGACTGTGGTCTATACACATACTACAACTGTTCTATCCTAATATACATGTGCTTTCTATAAAGCTAATATGTTATTACCATGCTACATGATATCATTTGTTTCAGAACCTTTTACAATCTTCTTTATATCATATGATCATGTAATAGTTGTGACAGTGACAATGATATAACACTAAAACTCTGACACTAAGTTAAAAATAAAATAAAATAGAAAA
>Ga0157366_1000877_pt1 | contig 12823 bp, 9 predicted proteins | sample AttbisABBM1_FD_113149 | JGI IMG/M metagenome (GOLD analysis project Ga0157366, IMG submission 113149) | Fungus gardens microbial communities from leaf cutter ant in Botucatu, State of São Paulo, Brazil - Atta bisphaerica ABBM1 | ecosystem: Host-associated > Fungi > Mycelium > Unclassified ...
ACTGGGTGGCAGCAGCGGGCTCGGCGCTGCTTTGGGTGCGTCGTCGTGGCGTTCGAGCCATTCCAGCTCCAGGTGCTGCTTGATCTTCTCCAGCAGCTGCGGCGTGTGCACCGGCTTGGCCAGGTAGTCGTCGCAGGCGGCGGCCACGCTGCGCTCGCGGTCGTCGGCGAAGGCGTTGGCGGAAATGACGATGATCGGCGCCCGGGAGAGGCCGTTGCGGCGGATCAGGGCGCTGGTTTCCAGGCCATCGAGCAGCGGCATGGCGAGGTCCATGAGGATCAGGTCCGGGCGCAGCAGGGCCACCTGGCGGATGGCGTCCTGGCCGTTGCTGGCCTCGGCCAGTTCGAAGCCCAGGGGTTCGAGCATACCGGCCAGCACGCGGCGGTGGTCGTGGTGGTCGTCCACCAGCAGTATCCGCCGGCGCGGCCCCTGGTAGCCGATGATGTGGTGCTCGACGTGGACCAGGGCCTGGGGCACCCGCACTTCGGAAAGGAACAGGCGGACCACGAAGCGGGTGCCCTGGCCTGGCGTACTCTGCACGTCCAGGGCGCCGCCCATCAGGGTCACCAACATGCGGGTGATGGTCAGCCCCAGGCCGAGGCCGTTGTCCTGGCGCAGCGGATCGCCGCGTTCGAAGGGTTGGAACAGCCTTTCCAGCTGCGCCGCGGGGATGCCGATGCCACTGTCGATGATGTCGAAGGTGGCGGTCTCGCGGGCATAGGTCACCGCCAGCACCACGCCGCCCTGGTCGGTATAGCGCACGGCGTTGCCGAGCAGGTTGATGAGGATCTGCCGCACCCGCTTCTCGTCGCCGCGGACCACCGCCGGCAGCCGTCCCTGGGCGTCGAGGTGGAAGCTCAGGCCCTTGTCCTGGGCCTGGGGCGTGAACATCTGCTGCAGTTGCTCGATGAATTCGGGGAAGGGGATCTCCGAGGGCTCCAGCTGCAGTTTGCCGGCCTCGATCTTGGCCACGTCGAGCAGGCCGTCGATCAGCGAGAGCAGGTGCGAGCCGCTGCGGTAGATGGTGGCCAGGGCGTCCTGCTGGCGGCTGCTGGTGGCGGGATCGCGCTGCAGGATCTGGGTGTAGCCGAGGATGCTGTTCAGCGGCGTGCGCAATTCGTGGGACAGCCCGGTGACGTAGCGGCTCTTGGCGGCATTGGCGGCTTCCGAGGCCTCCTTGGCGCGCTGCAGGGCTTCGTCGGTCTTGCGGTGGGCCTGGATCTCCTGCATCAGCAGCGCGGTCTGGCGGTTGGATTCCTCCAGCGCCACGTGGCGGCTCTCGCGGGTCAGTACCACCCACCAGGCCAGCGCCGCGGCGAACAGGGTGAGGACCATGAAGGCCTTGAAGAAGCCCTGGTAGAGCAGGTGGCGCTCATCGCCCTGCAGCCCTTGGGAAACCTGGCTGTAGATCAGCGCCAGGGCGCAGAACATCAGCCCGACCATGACCAGCAGCACGCCCAGGTAATGTGCCAGGCGGGTGTGCAGGCGCGGCACCGAGGTGTTCGGCAGCAGCCAGCGCAGCAGGGCGTCGACTTGCTCGGCCAGCCGCGCCTTGGGTTTGCACAGGTCGCCACAGCGCGCATCCAGGGCGCAGCAGAGCGAGCAGATGGGCGCGCCATAGGCGGGGCAGAAGGCGATGTCCTCGCGCTCGAAGGCATTGGCACAGAGCACGCATTCCAAGTGGACCTGGGCGGGGTGGACCAGCTTCAGCACGCTGGTGCGGGCGATGTAGTAGCGGCCGCGGGTGAACCAAGCCAGCAGCGGCGCGCAGACCAGCGCCGCGAGCAGGGACACCGCCGGCGAGGCGGCCTGGGCCAGGGCGCCGAACAACCCCGCGTGGGCCAGGCCGGAGAGCAGCGAGGCCAGCAGCATGGCGCCGACCCCCACCGGGTTGATGTCGTAGAGGTGGGCGCGCTTGAACTCGATGTGCTTGGGCGAGAGCCCCAGGGGCTTGTTGATCACCAGGTCGGCGACCACCGCGCCGATCCAGGCGATGGCGATGTTGGCATAGAGCCCGAGCACCTCCTCGATGGCGTCGAACACCCCCAGCTCCATCAGCATCAGCGCGATCAGCACGTTGAACACCAGCCACACCACCCGTCCGGGATGGCTGTGGGTGACCCGGGCGAAGAAGTTGGACCAGGCCAGGGAGCCGGCGTAGGCGTTGGTCAGGTTGATCTTCACCTGGCTGACGATGACGAACAGCACCATGGCGCCCATGGCCCATTCGGGCGAGGCGAACACGTAGCCGAAGGCCACCAGGTACATCTGCGTCGGCTCGGCGGCGCGCTCCAGGGGAATCTCGTGTTGCAGGGCGAGAAAGGCCAGGAAGGCGCCGGCGAGCATCTTCAGCGCGCCGGGCAGGATCCAGCCGGGACCGGCCAGCAGCAGCGCCGCCCACCAGCGGCGGCGGTTGGCGGCGGTCTTCTCGGGCAGGAAGCGCAGGTAGTCGACCTGCTCGCCGATCTGGGTCACCAGCGCCAGGCCCACGGTGCAGGCGGCGCCGAAGGACAGCAGGTTGAAGGCGCCGGCCTCGCCCTCGCGCCCGGCGAAGGTGGTCCAGTCCGCCAGGGCGCCGGGATTCTTGGCGATCACGAAGACGTAGGGCAAGGCCAGCAGGAACAGCCAGAGCGGCTGGCTCCACAGCTGCAGGCGGTTGATCAGGGTGATGCCGTAGGTGACCAGGGGAATGATGATGATCGAGCAGATCACATAGGCCAGGGCCAGGGGGATGCGGAAGTACAGCTCCAGGGCCAGCGCCATGATCGCCGCTTCCAGGGCGAAGAACAGGAAGGTGAAGCTGGCGTAGATCAGCGAGGTGATGGTGGAGCCGATGTAGCCGAAGCCGGCGCCGCGGGTCAGCAGGTCCATGTCCACCCCGTAGCGCGCCGCGTAGTAGCTGATCGGCAGGCCGGTGAGGAAGATCACCAGGCTCACCGCCAGCACCGCCCAGAGGGTGTTGGTGAAGCCGTAGCTGACCGCCAGGGCGCCGCCGATGGCTTCCAGGGCGAGGAAGGAGAGGGCGCCCAGGGCGGTGTTGGCGATGCGGAATTCCGACCACTTGCGAAACGACCGGGGCGTGTAGCGGAGGGCGTAGTCCTCCAGCGTCTCGTCGGCGACCCAGCGGTTGTAGTCCCGGCGGATCTTGGCGATGCGTTGCGTCCCGGTCTGCTGCACGGCAGGGCTCCTGACGGTTCATTAGAGCCTGTTCAAAATCTCGCGAGCTAGAGCCAAACAAGGCGAAAAGGGCTGAGGAAGCGGAGTTTACGAGTGGTAAATGAGCATTCCGAAGCACTTTTCAACGCGGTTTGGCCGACGCGCAGCAGATTTTGAACAGGCTCTTAGGCTCGGTAGGCAAGTTCCGTGCCCCTGCCCGGGGCCCGTGCCTGACACCTCGATGGCCCGCAGCGGCGCCATCCTTGCCCCGCGCGGGCGCGCGAGGAACAGAGCATGCCCCAGGGCGTGGCAGCGGGCAGTACGTCAGATGACGTATGCGGTTACGTCATCCTGCGTATGTTCCGCGCCCGTACCGGCGCCGCATCCTTGCTCCGCAGTGCAACCCCGGCAGTCCCGGCCACAAGGGATGACGGCACATCACCTAGAGGAGCGACAAGATGCACAGACCATCGGGCCTGAAACCCAGCCTTCCCCGGCGCCTGGCGCTGGGCGCCGCCGCCCTGTCCCTGCTGGCGGCCAGCGTGTTCAGCCAGGGCGTCCTGGCCGACGCCGCCAACACCACGGGCCTGGCCGTGACCGACACCACGGTCACCGTTGGCCAGCTGCATTCCGCCACCGGCACCATGGCGATTTCCGAGACCGGCGCCATCCAGGCCGAACGCCTGGCCATCGAGCAGATCAATGCCCAGGGCGGGGTGCTCGGCCGGCAGATCAAGATCATCCAGGAAGACGGCGCCTCCGACTGGCCGACCTTCGCCGAAAAAGCCAAGAAGCTGCTGGAAGCCGACAAGGTGGCCGCGGTGTTCGGCTGCTGGACCTCGGCCTCGCGCAAGGCGGTGCTGCCGATCTTCGAGAAGGACAACGGCCTGCTCTACTACCCGACCTTCTACGAGGGCCTGGAGCAATCGAAGAACGTCTTCTACACCGGCCAGGAAGCCACCCAGCAGATCCTCACCGCGCTGGACTGGCTGGCCAAGGAGAAGGGCGCCAAGACCTTCTACCTGGTGGGTTCGGACTACATCTGGCCACGTACCTCGATGAAGATCGCCCGCAAGCACATCGAGAACGTGCTGCACGGCGAGGTGGTGGGGGAGGAGTACTACCCCCTGGGTGGCACCCAGTTCGGCTCCCTGACCAACAAGATCAAGCTGAAGAAGCCCGACGTGGTCTTTGCCGCGGTGGTGGGCGGTTCCAACGTGGCCTTCTACAAGCAGCTCAAGGCCGCGGGTATCACCTCGGCCAAGCAGAACCTGCTGACCCTCTCGGTGACCGAAGACGAGATGCTCGGCATCGGCGGCGAGAACATGGCCGGCTTCTACTCCTCGATGAAGTACTTCCAGACCCTGGACAACCCCAACAACAAGGCCTTCGTCGAGGCCTTCAAGGCCAAGTACGGCAAGGACGCGGTCATCGGCGACGTGACCCAGGCCGCCTACCTCGGCCCCTGGCTGTGGAAGATGGCGGTGGAAAAGGCCGGCAGCTTCGACGTCGACAAGGTGGTGGCCGCCTCGCCGGGCCTGGAACTCAAGACCGCGCCGGAAGGCTACGTGAAGGTCCACGAGAACCATCACCTCTGGAGCCGCTCGCGCATCGCCCAGATCCAGCCGGACGGCACCTTCAAGGTGGTCTACGAATCGCCCGAGCTGATCGAGCCCAATCCCTTCCCCAAGGGCTATCAGTAAGAGCGACTGACAAACCTACTGCGCGTCCGCCAGACGGGCGCGTGCAGTGCTCGGAACCCTCATGTACCGCTCGTACATTGTGGTTCCTGCGCGCCGCCCGCACCCGCCTGACAACCGCTCGCCACGTTTTGTCAGCCGCTCTAAGTCGTGCCTGACCGGGACCGCCCGCGCGGCGGTCCCGCCACCTTAGCGGGAGACCCTCATGGAATGGTTATCCAACTTCGGCGCGATCGCCGTGATGCAGGGCTTCAACGGCCTGTCGGTGTTCTGCGTGCTGCTGCTGATGGCTCTGGGCCTGGCGATCATCTTCGGGCAGATGGGGGTGATCAACATGGCCCATGGCGAGTTCCTCGCCGTCGGCGCCTACACCACCTACGTGATGTCGGCCCTGACCCAGCACTACGCCCCCGCCCTGCAGCCCTATTACTTCTTCCTGGCGATCATCCTGGCCTTCTTCGTCGCCGGCGCCATCGGCTGGCTGGTGGAATGGGCGATGATCAGCCGGCTGTATCAGCGGCCGCTGGACACCCTGCTGGCCACCTGGGGGCTGTCGCTGATCCTGCAGCAGCTGTATCGCTCGGTGTTCGGTGCCCGTGAGGTGAGCGCCGAGATGCCGGAATGGCTGATGGGCTCCTGGAGTCCCACCGACAGCATCGACATCCCCAAGAACGGCCTCTTCGTCATGGCCGTGACGCTGCTGCTGACCGTCACCCTGTTCCTCATGCTGTACCGCTCGCGCTGGGGCCTGCAGGTCCGCGCCACCATGCAGAACCGGCTGATGGCCCGCGCCGTGGGCATCAACACCCGCCGCGTGGACCGCATGACCTTCGCCCTGGGGTGCGGCGTGGCCGGGGTGGCCGGCGCGGCCTTCACCACCATCGGCTCCATCGGCCCCACCTCGGGTTCGCTGTACATCGTCGATACCTTCCTGGTGGTGGTGTTCGGCGGCGCGGCCAGCCTGCTCGGCACCATCGCCTCGGCCTTCGGCATCGCCCAGGCGCAATCGCTGCTGGAGTTCTTCCTCTCCGGCTCCATGGCCAAGGTGCTGACCCTGTCGGCGGTGATCCTGATCCTGATGTTGCGGCCCCAGGGGCTGTTCTCGGCAAAAGTCCGCAAGTAGGAGCGCGTGATGAACAAGGCAATCGACAACCTGCTCGGTGGTCGCCAGGGAGCCCTCGGCCTGCTGGTGCTGGCGGCCCTGATCCTGGTGGTCTTTCCGCTGGCGCTGGACACCTTCCGCCTGAACCTGGTCGGCAAGTACCTGACCTATGCCTTCGTCGCCGTCGGCCTGGTGCTGTGCTGGGGCTATGGCGGCATCCTCAGCCTCGGTCAGGGCATCTTCTTCGGCCTCGGCGGCTACTGCATGGCGATGTTCCTCAAGCTGGAGGCCTCGGACCCGGAAAGCACCAAGATCCAGTCCACCCCCGGCATTCCCGACTTCATGGACTGGAACCAGATCACCGAACTGCCCTGGCTCTGGCAGCCGTTCCACAGCTTCGGCTTCACCCTGGTGGCGGTGATCGCGGTACCGGTGCTGCTGGCCTTGGTCATCGGCCTGGCGATGTTCAAGCGCCGGGTCGGAGACGTGTACTTCTCCATCGTCACCCAGGCCATCGCCGCCATCCTGAGCATCCTCATCATCGGCCAGCAGGGGCTGACCGGCGGGGTCAACGGCATCACCGACCTGAAGACGGTGCTGGGCTGGGACATCCGCCCGGACAGCGCCAAGCTCACCCTCTACTTCATCAACGCCGGGCTGCTGTTCGCCTGCATCCTGCTCGCCCGCTTCGTGCTGGCCTCCAAGCTGGGCCGGCTGCTGGTGGCCATGCGCGACAAGGAAGAGCGGGTGCGCTTCTCCGGCTACGACGTGGCCAGCTTCAAGATCTTCGTGTTCTGCTTGGCTGCCGCCTTCTCGGCGGTGGGCGGGGCCATGTTCGCCTTGCAGGTGGGCTTCATGTCGCCGTCCTTCGTCGGCATCGTGCCCTCCATCGAGATGGTCATCTTCGCCGCCGTGGGCGGGCGCCTGTCGCTGCTCGGCGCGGTGTACGGCACCCTGCTGGTGAATTTCGGCAAGACCTACTTCTCCGAGTCCTTCCCCGAACTCTGGCTGTACCTGATGGGCGGGCTGTTCATCGTGGTCGTCCTCTTCTTCCCCAATGGCCTGGCCGGGCTGTGGAAGAGTCATGGCCTGCCGCTGCTGGCGCGCCTCAGGCGCAAGCCGGCCAGCTCACCCGTGGAGCCCGCCGTGACCAAACCTGCCTCCCTGGAGACCACGCCATGAATACCAGCCCCGTTGGTTTCCAGCTGGCCAAGCCGGTACTGGCCATCGAAGGCCTGACCGTCTCCTTCGACGGCTTCAAGGCGGTGAATGACCTCAATCTCTATGTCGACCGCAACGAGGTCCACGTGGTGATCGGCCCCAACGGCGCCGGCAAGACCACGGTGCTCGACCTGATCTGCGGCAAGACCCGCGCCACCGCCGGCAGCATCGAATTCAACGGCCGCGAGCTGACCAGGATGAAGGAATTCGACATCGTCCGCGCCGGCGTCGGCCGCAAGTTCCAGAATCCTTCCATCTACGAAAACCTCACGGTGTTCGAGAACCTGGAAATGTCCTACCCCGAGGGCCGCAAGGTGTTCGGCGCGCTGTTCTTCAAGCGCAGCCCAGCGGTGATCGCGCGGGTAGAGGAGGTGGCCGGGCAGATCTTCCTTGCCGAGTCGCTGCACCAGCAGGCGGACCTGCTCTCCCATGGCCAGAAGCAGTGGTTGGAGATTGGCATGTTGCTGATGCAGGACCCGGAGCTGTTGATGCTCGACGAGCCGGTGGCGGGCATGAGCGTGTCCGAACGGGCCCAGACCGCCGACTTGCTCAACCGCATCAGCCAGGGCCGCTCGGTGCTGGTCATCGAGCACGACATGGAGTTCGTCAAGAGCATCGCCCACAAGGTCACGGTGTTGCACCAGGGCAAGGTGCTGGCCGAGGGCAGCATGGAGGCGGTGCAGAGCAATCACAAGGTTATCGAGGTGTACCTGGGGCACTGAAAACCTGTCCACGATCTGCTGCGCGTCGGCCAAACGGCGTTGAAAAGGCCTTCGGAATGCTCATTTACCACTCGTAAACTCCGCTTCCTCAGGTGTTTTCGCGGGGCCGCCTAGGCCTTGTTTGGCTCTAGCTCGCGAGATCGTGAACAGGTTTTGAGGCCCCGGCTACCCCATCCACCCCGCCGATCACGGGAGATCCGGCCATGTTCACCATCCAGAACCTCGTCTCCGGCTACGGCCAGAGCCGCATCCTCCACGACCTCAGCCTGGACGTGGCGCAGAAGGAAATCGTCGCCGTCATGGGTCGCAACGGCATGGGCAAGAGCACCCTGTTCCGCAGCCTCATGGGCATCCTGCCGGCCTGGAGCGGCAGCGTGGCGGTGGACGGCCAGGACGTCTCCCGACTGGAAACCCACCAACGGGTCGAGCGCGGCATCGCCTACGTGCCCCAGGGGCGGATGATCTTTTCCCACATGACGGTGCTGGAGAACATCCAGACCGGTCTGCCGGCCTCGGCCAAGGGCAAGGTGCCGGACGATCTCTATGCGCTGTTCCCGGTGCTGCACGAGATGCGCCAGCGCAAGGGCGGCAACCTCTCCGGCGGCCAGCAGCAACAACTGGCCATCGCCCGCGCCCTGGCCACCAACCCCAAGGTGCTGCTGCTGGACGAGCCGACCGAGGGCATCCAGCCCTCGATCATCAAGGACATCGCCCGCACCCTGAAGGAGATCCGAACCCTGCGGGATCTGACCATCGTGGTCTCCGAGCAGGTGCTGTCCTTCACCCTCGAGATCGCCGACCGCTTCCTGGTGATCGAGAAGGGTCGCTTCGTGGTCGAGGAGACCCGCGACAAGGTCGACGAGGCCACCATCAGCCGCTACCTCTCAGTCTGAGGCCAGGCTTTCCACGGCTGTCCCGCAACCGCCGGGCGGCCGTTTCCGCACGTCTGGAGAAAGGGCTCCAAGCCGCGCCAAATCTGGCTTCCGGCATACGTCATCCAACGTATTTGCAGGGTCGCCAGCAGCCCCGAGACTGGCCTGGAACCCTCCCGCCACCGGCACAGCAAGGAGCTGCGCGATGACCGACACCCTGATCCAGGTCGACCTCACCCAGGCCGCCACCGAGAACGAGAACGTCCACAACCGCTGGCACCCGGACATCCCCATGGCCTGCTGGGTCAAGCCGGGCGACGACTTCATCCTCGAGACCTACGACTGGACCGGCGGCGCCATCAAGAATGACGATGACGCCAGCGACGTGCGCGACGTCGACCTCTCCACCGTGCACTACCTGTCCGGCCCGGTAGGGGTGAAGGGCGCCGAGCCGGGCGACCTGCTGGTGGTGGATCTGCTCGACATCGGCGCCAAGGCCGATTCGCTGTGGGGCTTCAACGGCTTCTTCTCCAAGCAGAACGGCGGCGGCTTTCTCACCGACTACTTCCCCTCGGCGCAGAAATCCATCTGGGACTTCGAGGGCATGTTCACCAAGAGCCGGCACATCCCAGGGGTGCGTTTCGCTGGCTTGATCCACCCCGGGCTGATCGGCTGCCTGCCGGACCCCAAGCTGCTGGCCAACTGGAACGCCCGCGAACAGGCGTTGATCGACAGCAACCCGACCCGGGTGCCGCCGCTGGCCAATCCGCCCTTCGCCGCCACCGCGCACCTGGGCAAGCTCAAAGGCGCCGCCCGCGATGCCGCCGCGGCCACCGGGGCCCGCACCGTGCCGCCCCGCGAGCACGGCGGCAACTGCGACATCAAGGATCTCTCGCGTGGCTCGAAGATCTTCTTCCCGGTCTACGTGGCAGGCGCCGGGCTCTCGGTGGGCGACCTGCACTTCAGCCAGGGCGATGGCGAGATCACCTTCTGCGGCGCCATCGAGATGGCCGGCTGGGTGCACATGAAGGTCGAGCTGATCAAGGGCGGCATGGCCAAGTACGGCATCAAGAATCCCATCTTCAAGCCCAGCCCCATCGTGCCCACCTACAACAACTTCCTGATCTTCGAAGGCATCTCGGTGGACGATGCCGGCAAGCAGCACTACCTGGACGTCAACCTGGCCTACCAGCAGGCCTGCCTCAACGCCATCGAATACCTGAAGAAATTCGGCTACAGCGGTGCCCAGGCCTATTCGCTGCTGGGCTCGGCGCCGGTGCAGGGGCATATCAGCGGGGTGGTCGACATCCCCAACGCCTGCGCCACCCTGTGGCTACCGACCGACATCTTCGAGTTCGACATCAACCCCAGCGCCGCCGGCCCGACCCGCTACCTGGACGGCAGCATCGACATGCCCATCGCCTACGACAAATGAGCCGTTCGGGCGTGGTCAGCGCCACGCCCAGCCGCCAGGAGACTGCCATGCCGATCTACGAATACGACTGCCCGCACTGCGGCGATTTCACCCTGCTGCGGCCCATGGCCCAGCGCGACGAGCCCTGCAGCTGTCCCGCCTGCGCCACGCCCAGCCCCCGGGTGATCCTCAGCGCGCCGGGCTTGGCGACCCTGGCCGGTAGCCAGCGCCAGGCCCATGAGACCAACGAGCGTGCCCGCCATGCACCCCAAAGCCTGGCGGAATACCGCGCCAAGCGCGGGCACGGCGCCGGCTGCAGCTGCTGCTCGGCGAGCAAGCCCGCGGCGCGCACCCCGGCCAACCCGCAGGGGCTCAAGGTCAGCCCGGCGGCGCGGCCCTGGATGATCAGTCACTGATTTCCCTTCCAAAGGAGCAACCCGATGCGCCATGGCGATATCTCCAGCAGCCCCGATACCGTTGGCGTGGCTGTCGTCAACTACCGGATGCCGCGCCTGCACACCAAGGCCGAGGTCCTGGACAACGCCCATAAGATCGCCGCGATGATCAAGGGCATGAAGCTCGGCCTGCCGGGCATGGACCTGGTGGTCTTCCCTGAGTACAGCACCATGGGGATCATGTACGACCAAGACGAGATGATGGCCACCGCCGCGACCATCCCCGGCGAGGAAACGGCGATCTTCGCCGCCGCCTGCCGCGAGGCCCGGACCTGGGGCATCTTCTCCCTCACCGGCGAACGCCACGAAGAACACCCGCACAAGGCCCCCTACAACACCCTGGTGCTGATCGACGACCAGGGCGAGATCGTGCAGAAGTACCGCAAGTGCATTCCCTGGTGCCCCATCGAAGGCTGGTATCCCGGTGACCGCACCTACGTCAGCGAGGGCCCCAAGGGCCTGAAGATCAGCCTGATCATCTGCGACGACGGCAACTACCCGGAGATCTGGCGCGACTGCGCCATGAAGGGCGCCGAGCTGATCGTGCGCTGCCAGGGCTACATGTATCCAGCCAAGGAGCAGCAGGTGCTGATGGCCAAGACCATGGCCTGGGCCAACAACTGCTACGTGGCGGTGGCCAATGCCACCGGCTTCGATGGCGTCTACAGCTACTTCGGCCACTCGGCGCTGATCGGCTTCGACGGCCGCACCCTGGGCGAGTGCGGCGAGGAAGAGATGGGCATCCAGTACGCCCAGCTGTCGATCTCGCAGATCCGCGACGCCCGCGCCAACGACCAGTCGCAGAACCACCTGTTCAAGCTGCTGCACCGCGGCTACACCGGCGTCTACAACTCCGGCGACGGCGACAAGGGCGTGGCCGATTGCCCCTTCGACTTCTACCGTACCTGGGTGCTGGATGCGCAGAAGGCCCAGGCGGACGTCGAGCGGATGACCCGCTCCACCATCGGCGTGGCGGACTGCCCGGTAGGCGAGTTACCGCATCCCGGCCAGGAACGGCAACTGGGCTGATCCGCCAGGGAGGAGGGCACATGCCATTCGTCAACGACCTGCTGGAGCACAACCGCGGCCAATTGGCCCGCGAGGGCCAGGCGCCGCTGCCCTCGCGCTTCCTCTTCGAGCCCGCCGCGGTCATGGCGCTGCTGCGCGCCCGTATCCTCGGCCAAGACGTTGTGCTCGACCAGCTGGAAGCCCTGCTCAAGGTGGTCAAGGCCGACATCGGCGACCCGGAACGGCCGCTCGGCGTCAGCCTGTTCATCGGCCCCACCGGGGTCGGCAAGACCGAGATCGTGCGGCTGCTGGCCCAGGCCATCCACGGCCGCCCGGATGCCCTCTGTCGCATCGACATGAACACCCTGGCCCAGGAACACTACGCCGCGGCCCTGGCCGGGGCACCGCCGGGCTACGTGGGCAGCAAGGAAGGCACCACCCTGTTCGACGCCGAAGCCATCGCCGGCAGCTACGGCCGCCCCGGCATCGTGCTCTTCGACGAATTGGAAAAGGCCGATCGCCAGGTCATCCGCACCCTGCTGAACGTCCTCGACAGCGGCCAATTGGTCTTGAGCGCCGGCAGCAAGCGCCTCGACTTTCGCAACAGCCTCATCTTCATGACCAGCAACCTCGGCGCCCGCGCCGTGCAGGCCTACCGCGCCCGTTTCGAACGCGGCTGGCGGCGCTGGCTCAACCTGCTGCCCCAGGACCAAGGCCGTATCCTGGAAGAGAGCTTGCACCAGCACTTCGACCCGGAATTCCTCAATCGCATCGACCGCATCCTGGCCTTCGAACGCCTCGAACACGACTGGCTTCCCGGCCTGCTCGACATCGAACTGGCCAAGCTCAACCAGCGCCTGGCCCGCCGCGGGCGCAGCCTGGAGCTGGACGAGCGCGCCAGGGCCTTTCTCTGCCAAGGGCACGATGCCCGCTTCGGCGCTCGCGACTTGGTCAGGCGGCTGCGGCGGGAATTGGAACCGGCGGTGGCCGACTGCCTGCTGACGCAACCCGCCGCCTGCCGCCTGCTGGCGGTGCAGGGCGAGGAGGGCGTAAGTGTGCGGGCGGTCGATTGAGTCTTTCGGATGACTGACTAAAGAGGAAGTAAGCGTGATGTTTCCGAAATAAGGCTCATGATTTTTGCCTCATTGCCTGAGCCGCACGGCTGACAGTGGC
>Ga0157366_1000878_pt1 | contig 12817 bp, 8 predicted proteins | sample AttbisABBM1_FD_113149 | JGI IMG/M metagenome (GOLD analysis project Ga0157366, IMG submission 113149) | Fungus gardens microbial communities from leaf cutter ant in Botucatu, State of São Paulo, Brazil - Atta bisphaerica ABBM1 | ecosystem: Host-associated > Fungi > Mycelium > Unclassified ...
TATAACTAGTTACTTTTGTTATGATTCAGTGATCTTAGGGTTAATCAAAGAAAAGAAACCTTGTATTAGGGTTAACACAAGAGAACTCAATAGAGAACTCTGTACAGAATCATCTACCTTATATACCTCAGACTACTGGTCTGTGCACTACTACTTTAGCCTACCCTAAATGACTATATGTCTGCCTTAAAGCCACCATGTGTATAACATATGGTATGATATTATTCCTTCTAGAACCTTCTACTGTTTTCCATTATGGCACATGATCATGTGACAGTGTGACCATGACCTGTGACATCCCACTGATCCCTAACCCTAGTTCTCAAAATAGAATAGACTGAAAGGAACAGAAAAGAAAAGAAAAGAAAAGAAAAATAAAATAGAGTCCAATCTTTGCATTTCTAACAACTTGATCCTCATGTTACTCCAGTAACATCCTGGATGAGCCACCAACAAAAGATAGTAGCCCTGGTTTCAACTGAAACTGAGTGCTATGACATAGCCCTTTCTGATTGTGGCTGTTAACTTGCAATCTCCTCAATGAGGTTAGTTTTGATGTTCTGACTCCTTATCTCTATGGTGACAATCATGGTTCACTTTTCTGGGGATTCACTCCAAATGCATTGATATTCACTACCACTATATAAGAGACTTAACAGGACAAACAAATTAAACCATATTAATGGGAAAAAGAATTCTGCTGATATCTTGACTAAAAATCTTGAACGTGAGAAATTTGAGAGACAACTTTTTCTCTCCCTGTCCCAACAGCATCTTCTTAAGGGGTCTCTGATCTGGTTGGTGTGTCTCTCGGTGCGTAATATGTGTTTTGTCTTCGCAAGTTGCTAATCGGCGCGTTTTTCGATCATAGGCGTCATAAATATTTTTGTACTAGTATCATATGCCTGTTTTCAGGAGGACAAATGATGCCAACTCGCATACGACTTGCCTCTCGGCGACGCGTGCTTCCTCACGTGCGCCATCACTCAGAGAGCGTAGGTGTAAAGTGCCTCCTAAATATGCGCGCGAACCTATTATAATTTCTGGAGTGACCCTCAACCCAACCATCGCTTTTGACACATTCTGGCGGTTTGCAGCAGAGAGAAAGTCGCTTGATGACCGGCGCAGGGCTGGAAAATCGTCACCGTAAGCAGACCCTTCGGTGTTGTAATACAATTAAGTTGTTCCCATTTTGCAGATGGACTGAAGACTCCATTCTCCAATCGTATTTCTTCTGCAACACTTTTCGTGTCTTGGATAAATTAAGCCAGTACATTATTCGTGAAGTTATCGAAAAGGGACCGCAGAACCCGGAGGAAATCGCCTTTCGTATCATTCTTTTCAACTCGTTCACCAAGATTGAAACCTGGGAATTGCTCAGCGATAAAGTCGGACCACTGAAGTGGGCTACGTACAATCGCTCAAAGTATGCGGCCGTCTTGCATAGAGCAAAGACTGCAGGAAAAGCACTTTATACTGGTGCTTTCCAAAAGCCTGCCCCGAAACTTGAAAGCTCAGACGGTTATGTCAACCATCTAGTTCTGCTAGAGGTCCTCATGCAGAACGAAGTGCATCAAAAGTGCATGAACGCACGGCATATGGCTGACATCTACGAATGGCTGATTTCTTTTCCAAGTCTAGGAGAATTCTCCACTTACCAGTTAATGCTGAACCTCTCCTATAGCAAATTACTCAATTTTCACCGTAATGATTTTGTTGTTCCTGGACCAGGTGCTTCTTCGGGGCTCAACAAGATCTTCGGCAAGTCTGGCATGGCGGATGGCAGAGATGCCGATCCCTATTTCGAGATAGAGGTTATCCGATGGTTGGCGGATAATCAGAGTCGTCATTTCAAGCGGCTTGGCTTGAAGCCGCCATTGCTTGGACCAAATGGTCTTCTCATGGATGTTGCCGATGTGGAACACACTTTGTGCGAGGTGGATAAATATGCTCGCCTTGCTCACCCGGCAATGAAGGGGAAACGAAGCGAGCTCTGGCGGAAACACGAAATTAAAGGCCCGCTACCGAAGGCTGTGCTTCCTCAAGCTTGGAAACATCCTGCGAGGAAGATACCTCGTGTGAGAAAGGACAGAAATCTCATCATCGAAAAGCGGTACTCCATCAGTCGCCTCAAACTCCATCGTGATACCAAAAAGGGGAGGGAATACCTAGTGTGTTGGTGGGGTTACCCAGCATCTGAGGCAACATGGGAGCCAGAAATAACCCTTATGGATGACGCTGAAGACGCGGTCAAGGATTATTGGGCGAGGAAATGAGACTGGACATCACTAATGCTATTGGATGTTTTCTTGGTTATAGGCCATTCTAGATACTTATGGTTACGTAGTATATAATTCGTTCGGTTATCTGTCACTCTGCTGGATAGAATCTGAACTATATTTGCGACTATTTGTTGACGCGCTCAACAGAAAGTCAAACGCTATTGATCCAATTCACAACTCTCTACCAGGGCGGGGCCGAAAGTTCTTGTCATGGGACCAATTTCGGAACTTCGGGAGGTTTTGCTTAATGTGTTATTGCCTGAAAATACCTCTTATGACGAGCAGGAGCTTTTCGACGAGCTTATGGTCCAAAAACCGCGCCTGCTCGCACTGCTAGATGTTGGGTCAAGAAACTCAAAAGAACAAAAGGAGGTTGAATCAGGTACGTTGTTTTTTTACCTTCTTACTCAGTACTCCTGAACCCATCAATTCAGGAAAGATGACTATTGAGGACAAGCAAGTGGCAATCAATACTGAGTTTGCCAGCCAAGTGCTATTTCTCTCGCAACAACTTGAATGTTCAGAGCGATACATTGCAGCCCTTTTGGATGAAGTATTGAAAGAAAATCCTGGCGTTGATTCTGTCACGAGCCTGGAGTTGACCGTAGAGTTATTCCATTTGCGTCGGCGGCACTTAGTTGACACGCTGAGATACCTCGTTGACGCTACCAAGGCTGCTGATTCCAACAAGGATAACAAAATACACGTGCGATTAGCTCGGTACTTTGTTACTGAACTTATACCAGCTTCATCGGGTCAAGATGGAAACTTTACTCTCGTTACAAGGATTTGGAAGCAGATTGAACAGCTGAACGCTCTCGTTGCGCGAACAGACAGTGCAAAGCGAGGAGCAGCGTCTAATACGGTTGCTCCTACCGGCCATGGTTCGTCTCTTACTTGATTCTGAATACCTTGAGAGTAATACGTCTATAGGGACACCTTCTCTCGGTTTTGACATCCTGAATTCCCGATATGACTCACTCAAATATGAACGAAGATCCCTAGCCGTTATTCTGACCTCTATCTCACACCTTGGTTATCTTTCTCCCAGTGAAGTCAAGCTCATCGTTGAGTGGTTGGCAAAAAACCCTTCACATCCTCTCACTTACTATTTCCTTATTGCTATTCTTCTCGCTTTCGATCCTGTCGATCCCTCGAGCTCTTCTGGTCGGCTCAGACAAGATCTTGTGTCTGACAAGACGATAGTCACCTTCATGAACCGAATTCTTGGACCCTCGACAGCTTGGAAAGAACAAGGTTTGAAAGCGACCATTCTTCTAAAATGGACTTTGTTCTTGACAGAAGCGAGACATGCTGACCGCTCGCTTGAAAATCGAGAAGGTTTTGAGGCGGAAAAGTTGGAAACACAAGTCTGGAATGGCGTGCAGGGCGACGCATTCATGTACCTTAAAGCCTCCGTCCAACAACTGGTCACCAAACGCTCAGTCAATTCCACACAGATGGCAACAGAGAATCAGGAACAACGTGAAGCTCCCTCTGATGACTTCTGTGACATTGTTCTTCAGGTGTATGAAATGCTACTTCGATCCCTCATTACTCATGCTTCGTCTGAGTTAAGGAAGATTAAACAAAAACAAGAGGACATTGCACACACGAGGGATCGTGCGCGTAATGCTACAGCTCGGTTTTCTGGGAGTGCTCCAGAGTCAGAAAAATCCGAACCTCCAACCAGAAACGACATCGCCACCTTGTACGCATTGATTGGTGTGCTCTATTCTGCTCTTCCGCCTGAGCGTGGGTTACAGTTCTGGGGTGCAACACCTGGGGACCATTCAAAGTTGTCTTATATGGAGTATCTGGAAATGACGACAGGACGACTACCTGCATTTTTGCAGTGGGCAATCTGGTCTACCTCAATCCAAGACCTTCCCCTTTTGACTGCGTTGTATGATATGTTGGGTGGTTTGGCGAAAGGGCAGCAGTGTAGCGAATTCGCATACAATTTTATGGCTCGTGGAAGTGCAGAGGTCTTGACGGGAGGCTCGCTTCGACTGTCTGCCACTAATGGTCCTAGTATCTCTTGGATCGCTATTTTTAACCTCTTGGACAGTTGGGCACAAGGTGCTGCCAATGTCCAGGGTGCACTTCAACCCCAGACACTCGGATCATCTAGCGGCGTCTTCAATTCCCCCCCATCAAAAACAACATTTTCTATTGGTCCCGATGACGTATTGTGTGCACAGTCATTCTTGCGCCTTTTATCGACAACTGTCAGATATTCCGTCGCCGTCCGCATGACTATTTCTAGTCATACCCAGTTCCGCGCCATCCCGACATTGGTCACTTTGATTACAGTTGGCATTCCCCTGGAACTTAAGGGTTCAATATTTGATGCTCTTGCCGCTTTCTGTGAACCTGGTGCAGGGATTCCTGGAGTAGAGATTTGCAAGGCTGTATGGACTTTGATGGAACGTTTGGAGGTTATCAATGTGCGTGCGAGTGCCCCCAGCGGATTCAATGTCCTGGCGACTAGCAAGGGGGTAGAGTTGGAGTTGGAGCAGATCGAGACCATCCACAAAATGTACCCCGCAACTATCCCGTTCCTGCGACTCCTTGGGACGCTGATACATACACAGAAACGTATACCTCCAGAAGAGAGACTCCTTGACTTTGAACTAGTTAGCACCATGCCCGAGAATTTAGGGCATCCATATCGCCTCCCCGGAATTGGCCCATTCTCTGCCTTTGTCATTGACAACGTATTCGCTAATATTCCGAATCGAGAGTACACTCGGCCTTCTGACAGATGGGAGATAAACGATCTTTGCCTTGCCTTCATTGAACGTGCACTTGCGAGTTACGACCTTGAACCTTTAGTAGGCGTAACCGAAGAGACTTCCTTCAAAGCTGAAAAGTTGCTTCCTCTCGTTTCACATCCTGGTTATGACATTATGGTCCGTCTTTTGACCTATACACCATTGCAAAATAGCATTCTCTCTTATATCATCGAGGGTGTGGAGGGTTTTGATAGGAATCTGGCAGAAGAGGAGCCTTTCTTCCGGAACACGATCGTCCGCGTTATGAGGATTGTCCATCGGGTTTTGGAGATCCAGGATCTGTTCTTGGACATTCTGGTGCCACTCCTTTCTGATCTTGATAATGCCACCTTTACAAGCGTGATTCATCCGAGGTCTTATTACACCCCCTTTGACCAGTGCCTTTCATTCGGCGCTCTCTGCATACCGTCCATCGCGATTTACATATCATATCCTTCACATTCTGAGCTGTCACTTCTTTCTATCAAGATCTTGTCCTTGCTCTGCAGTTCCACGAATTCCTTGACAATTATTGCACTTATTGAACGGAGTAGAGATTCTGAAAGGATTCTTGGTGGCTTCATGAGGATCATCGGCATCGAGTCGTTGGATGACGTTTGGGAGGCAGAGGCTTTTGCAGAGGAGGTGACTGGTGCCGGTTCTCTCGATCCCGATGAAAAACCAGGTCAGCTAGCACAAGCTAACCGGTTGTGTGCATTGGAGCTCCTGATTCGGGGTACTGAGCAAGATCGGCCATATCCTAATATCGCACATTACTTTCTGTTGGGTGGTACTGTGAAAGAACAGCGAATTGAAGATCCGTCTACATATCATACCAGTTTCCCTGCACTACTGCGTCTTTTGGACACTAGTATTCCTAAGTTGAAAGATACGAATAGGGAGGGAAGCCGTAGTGCCACACCACTTGTGTCATCACTTCCTGGACTGGCCGAACGTTGTTGTAGAGTGATTTGGAACCTTTGTGTCCACCCAAGGACTTCGGAGTTCACGACAAGATACCTCAGGATGCGAGAAAACTTTTTTGCAAGACAACTCGCGAGTATACCCTCGGTAGCACCCTCAGCGATTCGAGTACCCTTTATTCAAGTACGGTACGAGAATGGAGATACCGTTGCTACCACCGTCCCTTTGCTTTCTGCATCCCTACGTCTGAGATCGCACATTTGTCACCTTGCCGCGTTAGAGCTCCAGCTCCTTGTCAATAAGGGTCAATTCAAGGGTGTCACCGAGTTATTGGACATCTTGTTCGGCACGGATGGGGAGTGCGAAGAAGATGAATTTGGTTTCCCGTCATTTCGGAGAATTGGCCAGTCACAAATGCGCATTATTGACTTCCTACAGTCGTTGATGTTTGATTGGGCTGACAGCCTCCAAGTGCAACCTCAGACTCTCCAATATCTTTCTGCTCTTGACCTTGAAGCTTCCATACGACGTGACACTTCTGGCTGTGAAGTCGTCGATCGGGCAATAGTATTGACACTAATTTCTGACGCAACGAAGATGTTACATGCTCAGGGAGCGATTTCGACTGTGGCTCAGTCGGAACAGCTGAAGAGGGAGACGACGTATATTCTGGAGAGCTGTGCGGTAGAAAATCATCGTCGCAAGGTTCTGAATGCATTGATTGAGGGGTTTCAAGCCTGGAAACAACTTCTGGATATATGTCTCATGAAATGCTTTGATCGACTCCCTCATGATCGCCGAGAGAACATGCTCTTCGATCTTCTCTATGTTCTTCCTACTGCCGAGCGTTCTAGCAACATCAGTGAGAGTGTTTCTGTGCTTTTAGCTGAGACCATTCTCTCATTGGTGACGAAACTGCGAGAAGATAGACAGCACCAGATTATCCTACAGTCCATTGGTGGGAATCCAGAATCCGGATCATTGCCGACAGAAAGGCTGTATACGATCTTGCACAATATTTTGCAAGGTATCCTGGACAGCAACCGCGTGGAGCTTGTTAGGGGCAATCTATATGCCGCCCTTATCAACTTCATTCACCTTATCGCATCCCCGAATGAAACTTCTGACTTTTCAAGTTCGGCTATGTCCATATCTCTCTTTGGTTCCTTGAACCAGAGCCAGTCACTAATACCAGCGAGTTCGATCCAAAACAAGTCTACCAATACCTCAGCGCTCCTCTCCGGTACTCTAAATGTCATGCGTGATGTGATTGAACCGCTGGTCACGATTATTGCCAGAGATGCTATCGATGGTACAGAGGTGTGGAAGACAATCGCTTTCACATTACTTGACGCCCTTGTGCAGCTCGCTGGGCAAGAAAAACAGTCGGTGGTTGTCACTGCACTCTCGAAAGATGGTATTCTGTCCAACTTTGTAGAGGATTTGAAGGAGAGCGATGAAAGACTCCAGTCCATTCTAAAACCGGAACCTGGTATGTTCTACCTTCATCTCTCGATTTCTCTGGGGTTCTTAATCTTCCTTTAGATGATCTAAACCTTCTTTATGTCTACGAGGCAAAATTTTCACTATTCAACCAGATGTCACGGACCCGATCAAGCGCAGAAAAGCTTCTCGGTTTTGGAATCATTCCCTTTCTAGCGAAGTGTGATTACCTCGACGCAAGGCCCGAATCTGATCAGTCGTTTATGGGTACAGAGATCACAACCTTACCACTGCTGAACTGACCCGAATCATAGATCAAGGCTCGTTCCTGCCTTCGGCTGTTCAACGTTACCACCAACTCTTCATGCCTGCTCTACAAGTCATTGGCGGAATCCTCACCACTCTGGGCAACAAGCATGCCACAGCTACGAAACAGGTAATCAGATATTTCAATGGAGTGCTTCTGAACTCATCCATTGAACAGGTTTTAGAGTTCCTCTCAAGTCACGGATCCACGATTGTCATACTCCTAAAAAATGACACGGATCACACATCCTTTGAAATCCTTGATGAGATTTATCTCATTATAAAGCTATGTACCAGCATTTTCCCCTCCGTCCCCAAGTCCGAAGTGGTGAGACCTGACCTCTAACTGTTGTCGATCTTATTCTTATTTTGAACCAGCTGGCACCGAATTCCGGCTTTGGCGCCCTCCACGTTGCAATCTTGACCCTGGCAACTCGATCATTGAGTCGAGACCGTTGCTTCAATGCCGTCATTCCTCAGAGTGAAACGGAGGTGCAAAACACAAGACTACCAACGTTTGGTAATCTCAGCTCAACCTGTTAGTCGGACGATTATTAACATTTTGAAAGGTAATTCTACAGAGTCTCTTTTTGATGCCACGCTTGCCGGGAAGGAGCGTCTCATACGCAAAGCAATTACATCGTACGTTGGTGTTTCAAGTGATTTTACAGGTTTGTCCCCAAGAATGCTGGCAGCGCTTTACCTTACTATTTTACTTATCTGGCAGAGCCCGAAATTACCCTTGTAATTTCACCCTCCACTAACACGACTCATCTAGATGATAGAGGTTCACGCTTCATTGGTGCGGCAGCGTCGCCTGGATCTGTCGGACTGCTCTGCTAATGCATACTTCAGCTACCGTTCCTACCATTGGTGATACCATGCAGGCTATCGATTTTGTCTCGGATGATATTGCGGCCACGCTGAGGCAAATATCTGACTTTAGAGCCGAACTTGTCAACAAGGACCATATCGTTACTGAGAATGTGAAGGAGGTGCTACGACATATTAGCGTGTCACTGCTAAACGAGCTGGATACTGAGCAGAAGAGGTCACTTATATGTCAAGAGATCGGGAAGATGATACAACAGTCAAAATCGACGGTAAAGACACTTTGTGGTGTGTACTGTACATCTGGATAATCAGAATACAACTCATAATGCTAATGGGACATTTTATCTTAGATACACTTGAGATGCTTTTGTTGTTGCTTTGGCGTCATTTAGAGTATTATGCAGACCCCAAAAACGTGAATGATCGTCCTTTGCGAACTACGAGTGTTATGCGCTTGCCGGTTACCTCGAACCAGGCCCAATTCCATGAAGAAGTTAAGAAGAGGTTGGATCCGCTACTGCAACGTATCTCATCACTGGAATTCGTGAGTCCCTCAACTCTTACTTTCTTCTGAATAGCTGATGTGGCTCAGGATGAGGGATCATTGGGTAGAGACTGGCAGTCTCGCCAAGCTTATATTGAAATCATAACTCGTCGTCTGAAAGATAGTATTGGAGGAACTTGATCGAGAGTCTAGGGATGACGTTGATTTTTGTGATTTGTGCTGAAAGATTCATGTGGCTGACTGGTGTTGATGTTTATATCCGGATTCATTGCTTGTATCGACCTAATCTCACTGATTTGTTAATAAACATTCGTTATCACCACACTCTTCGACCTGAGATCATGTGGATGGTATAGCAAAAAATGTATCAAAGGAAAGTACGAAATAAATAGGGAGCAGCTGAGGTTCATCGCCCTTTATCGGGGCAAGAGACTCCCTGCGCCCCGGAGTGCGAGAGATCCTCCCATCCTCAATGTCTGAGTTCCTCCGGGAAAATAAGCGAGAACGTAGGTTATCAGTGCAAAAATCTAGAGAAAAGCAAGCACCCTGTCAGAATCCGTAAATCCCTTGTAAAAAAATTCTTACTTGGACACCTCCACATATCAGCGAGCCGAAGTATGAGTGTGCCTGATTTGAGATATGAACAACATGTAAATGACCGATGAATCAGAAACGAGCGATAACACGTACCTTGAGGGCAAAATAAAGAGTCAAACCCAAACTACTGAGATAAACGAGGGAAAATGGAAGTCGATCCTTCGACACGAGGTGCTTGATGTGGTTGATAGGACCAATGAGAATGGTAAATCTTTAGTCAGGTCAGAGAATGTGAAGCTGCATGCTAGAGGCATGGATGTAGCGCACCCAAACATTACAAGCAAACTCCCTAGGCTGATGGTGCAAATATATGTATATGTTAACATAGGCAGAATCGAATATAGGAATCAGTTTTACCTGAATGCCAACGCAAATTTTGCGGGCCTAGAAGATAAAGATGATGTGAGTTAGAGAGTAAAGGAGGCGGAGAAAGTATAAATACTTGAGTGCAAGTATTGGCAAAGTCAGAAATGCGACAAAGAAGCATACAATGGCCCCAGCAAGTGATCCTATGAACCCCAGCAATCTATTTTGTTAAGAACGTTCAGCAGAAAACCATTCTGACAGACGAGGACACAGACCTCTCCCATCTTGACAGAGCAAACCATGCCTCATCTTCATTGGAGCTCTCGTTTGACCGTAGAGGTATATAATCTCCGATGGAACTGTAGAATCGAGAGAAAGGACCTTCAGGGGGTAGTTGTTGTGCATGCTGTGAGTCAGTTGTAACGTCTCGTGCCCACCGGAATTGGGATAGATTACTGCGGAAACTTTGTTCTGTTGAGGGCGGCATTACGATGGGAGGGACGAAAGAAGTGTAAACAAATTTAAATAACGTGGACTTATGTGACTTACAGCCTGCCTTTATGAAAATGAAATACAACCTGGTCCTTTGCTGGACATGTGAAAGAGTGATCGGAGTTGTTTTGGCACATTTTCTACAGAATATTGTACATGTCCATTATATCTCAACTTGGCCTACACAAAATGTTACTATCCTTGACATGCCTTGCCTTGTGTTAGGAACAGACCAGCCACTGAACCAGTTACACCCTTTTGGTCACAATGTCAAGCTTGGCTTTGACATCTGGCTGGCACTATATATGCACTTCATACTGTACTCATAACAGTAATGTTTTGAAGAGGGGGGTCATGTGTCATGTGAGGTGAAGGTGAAGTACCTTAATCTCAGCCTGGTCACTAATAAATCCTGTTCTCTTGATACTACATGTATCAATACCTCACCTCTCAAATTACCCTCTACTACCACTATGATCCCAACTCAAGTCATCATCACCTTTCTTTTGACCACCCTTCTACTCCTATGAGAACAGATTGCTAGGACATACTGAAAAGAGAAAAATAAAAAACAAAAGAGACCAACTACAAAGAGCAAACTGAGAAGCCTCAAGGCCATGAAAAAGGAACTAAAACCAAGAAATAAATAAAGAACAAGATTCTCTACCAATCTTGAATGAACCCCTACTGGAAAGAAGATCAGATCTATCCTAGAGAAAGTTAAAGGAACTTTCCAAGAAACAAAAGAGAGGTTTTAAAGAAGAAGAGAAGAGAGCAAAGAGAAAGTAATAAGAATATTGAAAACATAAGTTTATCAATCTTATAGAAATGAATGTTCAATGATAAGAGTTCAGAAACTGAACCAACTAACAGACTAAGAAGTGGTCTTGACTCTCAAGACTATAAAAGTGAAACAGCAACTAGACATCAAGACTTGACTCTTGACTACTAGCACTATAGAACAGTTTAGTGTATCAGTCTTGGTTAACTCAGGGTATATGAACTTCTATATCAGCCAAATATTTATAGAGAGAGAGAGAATCAATATTCAAAAATTCAAAAGCTCTATTCCATACTACAATGTAGATGGCTCCCAGAATAGAGCAGAAACAATCATGGAATTGAAACTCAATATTAAAAACCACTCAGAGCTAATAGTAGTGGAATTAGAAAAGATAATCCTGTTCTTGGGATATGACTGGCTCCAGAAATATAATCTTGTCATCAATTGAAGTAAACTCTTATTATTGCTAGAAAAATACCATTTCCATTGTGAAAGAATACTTTGGAAAGAAAAGCTTGAAGAGATAGAAAAAATTTGGATGAATAGAAAAGTAAGATATTGTTTGTAGACTTAGAGGAAGAAATAGTTAGATGGAAGAAGAGAGCAGTAAAAACAAGATAGAATATTACTAATAAACTAGAGGGAGAACAAAAAGAGAAAAAATCAGAATTTAAGGAAAAAATGCTGAGAGAATATTGGAAACACTATGACATCATCTTTAACAAAAGAATATTTGATGAAATTCTACCAAAAAACCTTAAAATCATGTAATCAAAATCATATGATTTTTCTAAGAGCTTTATTAAGAGATTATAAAGCTTAGTCACTATTAGTAAAGGAATAGCAAGAGCTCAACAAATTCCTTAAAGAATACCTGAAGATAAGAAAAATCTAATCTTCAAAATTCCTATGTGTAGTATTCTTCTTTTTTATAAAGAAAAAAATAGCTTTTTAAAACCAGTACAAAACTACCAATTATTGAATGAAGTTGTAATCAAGAATAAATGTTTACTGCCACTAATACAAGAATTGGTCAACAAAATAAAAGAAGCCAACTGTCAGAACTGAAGATGATAGACTTGATTTCTATTTTATTTTCTTTTATTTTCCTTTTATTTTCTCTTACTTTTTATTGAAGAGTAAAAGACAAAGAAGACAAAGTGTGACACCATCACATGTCACATGACATGGTCACAATAGTCCCACACTCATGTGATACAGAGAAAGTCATAGAAGGTTTTAGAACAAGATGAAGTCATACAACATAGTAACAATATGTTGGCCTTATAGATAAAGCATGGTCTTTAGGGTAGGTTAGAATTAGCTTAGCACAGACCATCATCAAAAGATATATAAAGTAGACTAGATTGTAATAGGAACTCTATCGAGTTCTCTTGTATTACTCAATATAAGAGTGTATCTTTTGCTTAGCACAAAGCTTAAGTCATAACACCAACTACTTCACCAAACTTGACATTTGATAAGAGTATAATAACATGAGGATAAAAGAGGGTGATAAATAAAAGGTGGTCTTTTGTTATATAATTATCTGAACACATCTAATCCA
>Ga0157366_1000879_pt1 | contig 12807 bp, 19 predicted proteins | sample AttbisABBM1_FD_113149 | JGI IMG/M metagenome (GOLD analysis project Ga0157366, IMG submission 113149) | Fungus gardens microbial communities from leaf cutter ant in Botucatu, State of São Paulo, Brazil - Atta bisphaerica ABBM1 | ecosystem: Host-associated > Fungi > Mycelium > Unclassified ...
GCCCCAAGAGTACCTTCCACATCCTTATACGAAAACTCTCTTTTGAATTTCGATTCCAGAGAAACAAGCGTTCTAATCAATTTGTCACCAGCTTCAGAAACAAGTGCTTGTGGTGTTATCGAACCATCTGTCTGTATTTTGATCAAAAAGTAAGGATGAAGAGGGTGTGGCACTTGATAACCCGCAAACAGGATTTGAGGCATAGCGAGAAGTTGACTAGTGTAGTAGATGAGGTGTTTTTTTTTCGTTTTCTTAAGAATCTTCTGAATGATGAAAGCAAGTTCGGGTAGACGTACGCGCGAAGCATGTTACCAAGTGTATGATCTTGTTTAAGAACTTTAATCGTAGCAGCGTTTGGAATTTTAGTGTCTTCAATCACTTCTACACTAGAATACAAACCGATAAATCAACTCTCAGATTGATTTTTTTCAACCACGCACGCCTTTTCGCCATCCTCAAGCACGTAAAGGTCATATCGATTAAGCGCATTCATGGCATTCATGATGACAACAAGAATTAACTAGGGAAAGATTTAGTTAGCTTTCGGGCATAATGTGAAGGGAGAGAAGGTGATCATAAAGCCATGCATAATGAATGTATCGTCACTGCACACTCGGGGGATTGACAGATTTTCAAGGTTTCTAATCATTTCAAGCGAGGAGGGAGGGAGGGAGGAGACACTTACAGTAAAGTAGAGGTTGTGATTCAAGCTACGTGTGAACCGAGGTTTATTTGGACAAGTTGTATTTGGGCCTATTTGTGCATCACCGTCGAATGTAGGGAGCTCAATCTGCTGCTTGTCTGAAATTGATCAGTCTTATTCAAGGTGAGTCTGTGGTGTGTGCTCATTTATGCCATCTGCTGGGATGTGGAGACAGAGAGGATTGCTGTGAATGAGAATATGAGTGGTTATGGTGGAGATGGAAGGCGGATGGGCGAAAGGAGGACTGGATGATCAGACGTTTGCTAATACTTGGTTTGTAGAAAAGAATGCCGACACGATTCTCGAATACTCGAAAACATCGCGGGCATGTGTCTGCTGGATATGGTCGTGTAGGCAAGCACCGCAAGCATCCGGGAGGACGTGGTCTTGCTGGTGGTGCACACCACCACCGGTACGTGGATGTGTGCTCTTCTTGGATTTTGAAAGAATTTCATGATGGTTTTTTTTAGGATCAACTTTGACAAGTACCACCCTGGTTACTTTGGTAAGGTTGGTATGCGGCATTTCCATCTTACACGGAACCAGTATTGGCGGCCGACGATCAATGTTGATAAACTGTGGAGTCTGGTACCTGAGGAGGAGAAAAAAGGACTGAAGGAAGACTCGGAGATTGTGCCAGTGATTGACACGCTGCGACATGGGTATGGAAAGGTGTTGGGCAATGGCAAGTAAGTGAGATTGGCTATGGGGAGTGAATAGAATGCTGACACCAAGGTACAGACTGCCCAAGCTCCCATGTATTGTCAAGGCACGATTTGTATCTGAAAAGGCCGAGTAGGTGTTATGTGTGCATTGCATGTGTATGTATGGCTGACATAGCTGCTAGACGAAAAATCAAAGAGGCAGGGGGAGTAGTCGAGCTGATTGCATAGTAGACTTTACATAATCGATATGTGTATCAGAAGGCGTGGTTGATTATTGACTCTCAGTTGATTATTGATGACTCCCATGGCACGCTCTCATCCCACTAAAGCATCTGAGCCCTTGTTCGGTCCCAACATTGGTCCGTGCTCTCTAGGCCCTGAATGGACTCGTACCGCCGGGGCCAAGCCATTAGTGACCGATGAGCTGACCCGTGAGGTGCTGTATGGCTGGGTCGAGAAAAGCAGAGCCACAGCGACGGCGACAACGATGACAACGACAACGACAACGACAACGACGCTGCATGCACTGGTCAACCTCAAGCGTCCCTCTCTACGGCTGTCTCCTCTCGCCACTGCTCAGGACCACGCACTCGAGTTTGAGTACGACTGTGATGCTCCAAAGTGTGCCGTCCATGTCCATGTCGTCCTGCCCAACGCCCATCCAGATCTCCTCTTCCAGTCTGTTCTCCCAGGGGGCTTCAATAAACGCCTGTCTCTTGACGACGGCCCCATCCTCGAGCTCGATCGCTATCATCTCCCCCCTGCTGCCACCCCCAACCAACCTCCTGTCTCGCCCCGCCCCCATCGTTTCCATCTCACCCATCGCAGTCTCACAGGTCCTGCCCTCCCTGTTCTCGACGATGACTCAAAGCTCTCCAAGGACCATGATGACGGCGTCCGTCTCATGATCACCTTGGCTGCCCTGGACGACCAAGCCACAGAGCTCGCCTCTCCTAATCAGCAGACCACCTTTCTTCATGTCCTTCGTCTCGGCCCCACACCTGTGGAGCCTTCCGACAATAGACCTTGGGTCGTCAAGGTTGTCAAACGCGAGGCTACCGTCAGTCGTTTCTCCATTCCTTCTTCCCTTCAATAATAATTTATGCCTCTCTAATGACAGATCGGTCCTCATACCTTTCAGCTCCACGAGATTTACGGCCTCGCTTCTTCCGCTCAAATCCAACCACCATATCATACTTATCCGCCTCAAGCACCGGGCCCAGAACAAGACGATCCATCATCCGAATGTCTTCTCTGCCTTTCTTCCCCACGCCAGGTCGTCCTTATTCCCTGCCGTCATCTCGTCGCATGCAGAGAATGTGCGCTCAACATGGTCGAATTCGGTGCGGGCGGTCAAATTGTTCAGCCTCAACAACCTACTGTTCCACCCCCTGCTGTTGTCGTTGATAGTAATCCTGAGAGTAACCCAGAGGGAACGGATCTCACTTCTCCTCCACCACCTCTTCAAACCCCTAATACACCCACTACCCCGGCTACTACCAACATCAGGCGAAAACGTAAAGCAAAGGGCTGGTTCTGTCCCGTCTGTCGCCAACGTAAGTGTTCCCTTCTCCACTGCATTTTTCGATTCATCATCACACACTATATAGCCTATACCTCATTATTGCGTATTACTACTGCGCCACCGCCACCGCCATCGCCACCGCAACAACAAAAACAACAAGAACAACAGGTAGACAAAGAACAGGAACCCAACTCGATCGAGGAGATGCAACAGGCAGGTTCCAGTGGACACCACAGCACTCAGCAGCATGGCAATAACAATGAATCTAACGAGAGGTCTGGCAATGGGTTACTGGGTGGAACGTTCAACATCAGACCTGGTTTTTTGCGTGGGTTCACTTCCTCGTTGAGGAATACCAGTGTTGTCCCATCAACTGATGTCGAAAGTCGAGCTGGCTTGGGAAGAGTTGGTGCTTGATACGAGATCCAAATTCGCCTTGAATGTACTAGTAATTTTGGTCATTGTTGTTCCTGGAATCTCGAGTAGTGTGATTAAACGTCCTTCATACTATGTAAAACAAACTTTGTATCAATCTTCTGTAGGACATAATACAGGTCGCTCGTTATCACTAATCATTTGAAGATGGTGCTGCTGCTGAAACTCAGAATATCGTATCCACGAAACACCACAAGTACTCGCTCGACTTGTATTACCTTTCTCAGCTGATCCGTTGCCTTCCATGGTTTCTCCAGTGATGCTAGAAGCCCCCGATGATAAATGTTTACTTGACTTCATCGAAAGTGTATCTAGCGTCGGCGCACTCTTGCTACGGTTATGACCTCGTGAAGCGTCTAGTCTAAAAACAACAGATGAAAAAAATGGGTGATTTTGTGGTAACAGATTGAGATGAGCTAATCCTTGCAAGTTGGTATTGGAGTTGGTGTCAAACTTGGGTGAAGGATCGTTCATGATCGTTGCGTTGGACTCCAAGACGATCGGATTAGGATGTCGATAAAAACCTGGATCATCGACGTCCGTATAATATATGGATTCTATCGTTGCCGGACTATCCGCTGTGGGTGGACGGGGAGGACGAACAGGAGGAGTAATTGGTCTTCCAACACGGTCCATTGTGGCAACGTAAATTGTCGAAGGCAGAGTAAGAATAGGAAATCCATCGTATGGAAAGGGGGTGGTCATTTTCGGATATGTCGTCGCCGTCGTCGTCGCCGTCGTATCAAAGGAATCATCACAATAGCTGTAATCAGATGCCGTCGTCATTGAAAATTTACTCTTGAGTCCGTCTGAAAAGCAATATGGATAAGGCGAAAGCACTGGCGACCCCATTTTCTCCTTGATATTATTGGGAGAAGCAGAGCTAGGCGTAATTTGCATCCATTGAGGTAAAGGTCGCTTGGAAGGTGAAAGGCGAGACTTGGTTTTACGTGTCATCGAACAAGCTTTCCATATACGCGGATCCATAACGAAGAAGCAACATATAACAAGAAAAACGAGTATACCGAAAGCACCTCCAACAACAGCGAGATGACGCATAATAGGCGTCACATGACTTTGAGATGGAGAGGCTCGCATCGATGCGATTGTTGAAGGAACTGGAGTCGTCGACTGGACGTACTCTGGCGGTACCACAATGCCAGGTCCAGAATATGGAGGTGTAATTCTCGGAAATGAACCACCCGTTGACGAGGACGCCATTGAACCAGAAACCACCGTCGAAGGCGAGTTCGAAACAACAGTCTGCATGTGAAGAGCCATTATGACCTGAGATATCGGTGGGAGACCATCTCGTCGATCAAGTCGCCTTGCGATAACCATTGGTGTGCTCTCTCGTGAATCCCAGGGTAATGTTGGTGAAGCTAACACAGTAACGGCAACAGAAAGTAGAATAATAATTTCCTGGCGCATGAAGATAGATTATTATGTGTGATAAAAAGATCGTGATGCCTTGGCGGCGTGAATACGAAGTTAGCTGGGTAGAAATGAATGGGAAGAACAGAGAGTGCCCAGGAAAAGTGGCTAACAAAAGTTAAAAATAAGATCATTGTAAGCTATGGACCTCAGATATAAATACAGACAAATACCCAGGTTCAGCAACCAGAAACGAATAACCACAGACAAACCACAGACAAACACCTTTCCGCTTGATGTCAATTGACCCGTACCATGCAGTACAGCAAGAAATCGAGACATCATTACAAAATGCGGGTCAGCTCTTTGCTTCATATCGAAGAATACGGAATATGGCGAGGGACGACAGTGAAGAGCTGACATATGCCAGGAATGAAGTATGTTATCTGTCTCCAAAGCAATCCTAGCAATCCTGTGCTTGAACGGGCAATCCTGTAGCTTGAAACCACACTTACGAATTTACAATCTGATCTGGTGGATTTAGAGGAGAGTGTGAAGTATATGATCACTTGTAGTTATCCGTTGCCACTCACTCATTGTCAGCATAGAACTGTCGAGTCAACGGATGCTCGCATGTTTGGACTGGACGATGCAGAAGTTGCGAAACGACGGAAATATGTAGTGTACGTGTGGAAGACAATCGAAGTGCGCTCATAATATTACTTTTGCTTTTTACCTATCGCGTACTGATGAGTCGTAATTGCAAGTCCAGGACATGAGGACTGAACTTTCTTCATCAGCTCACCGACCTCCGTCAGCCTCAGAATCATCAACACTTGCATATCCAGTGTCGCCCTATGGTGAAGTATCTGAAGATGGTCAAGCTGCCTGGGCTAGAGAAGAGCAACAAATAATGATGCGCCAACAAGACGAGACTATGGACTCAATTTCTGGTACGCTGGATGTTTTGGCTCAGCAAGCGAGCCTGATGGGACAAGAGATTGAAGAGCATAATGAGTATGTTCTCCTACTTTATCCTCCTAGTAATGACTGATAAGTACTAGACTCTTGGAAGACTTGGAGCGGAATGTGGATCGTACCGATAATAAGCTACAAGGCGCAATGCAACGCATGCGCAAATTCCTTCGAGACTCCGAAGAAAAAGGTAGTGGATACTGTATCGTTTTTCTCATTATAGTTTTGTTGGCCCTCTTGCTAGCAGTTATTCTATTGTGATATAACTCTTTCGTCCTCTGTGATTGAAGTGCATGTTTCCCAGTAGAGTATTATTTGTTTTCTATTCACAAATTCATTGGATGATATCTCTGGTTCTGGTCTATCCATTTGAACTACATTCCGATAATCCTTGTCCGTGATCTGTCGAAGGGTTATTTGTCAGCTAGTGTGTCTCCGATTACAACATACAATAAGGTGATGCGTTTCCCTCTTTTTTCTTTATATCCCTATTCGCTCCATACATGGCTACAAGAGCACCACTAACAGCGGCAACGCAGCCAATTGCCTACAGAACAACATCAAATTGTATTCTTTTGTTAATACAAATAAATTGCTAACCATTGTCGTTCCTCGTGATCCAAAGTTTCGGATAGGATTTGACATTAATAAATCGACTTCGATTGAAGATTTGTGAGTGAGTGAGAAGAAGAGTGAATGTGCATGAGAATTCTGGGAACAGAATTCTTCACCCAGCCCAGACTGAAATGACGTCATGCCATTCCTGACTGGCCTCTTTCAACAGTTGGATTCATGAACGTATCAAGCTAATAGCTTTTCTCAGTCGAATTAATACGCCTGTGATCACGGTATTATACTAGTATTTTTAACAATATACTTGTATTTGACAGACATGTCAATGGTATTATTCAAAGCACATTGCTACACTGTCCCAGTCGGAAATTTCGAGGGACAGATTTAAATGAGCTTCGTTTCATAGTACTAGCGGGCTAGTCCTTGATTCTTGAGATATCTCGCTCCCGTCCGCACAACACAATGCATACAATGCAAAGGTAACATTGACGTAGTTACGAGCTATAGTAAATGTGCGGTAGACAAACTGTGTGCTCGTCAGGCCAAAATTCACGTAGAGCAAGCACGTGCTACCGGTTACAGAGTTTCAAACTCTTTAAATACAGTAATAGGAGGTTGACAATACCAATATGACTAAGATACCACGATGACCAGTGTGTCTTAGTCCAAGTGTACCTGGACAATAATACCGTTGTTCATAATTTTGAAAAAATCTCATCAATACTGAAAAATCTCGTCAAACCATCTGATAGGTGCTGTTTTGGTTGACCGAAATGGACTGTCAGTTCCTATACTAATAATGGATAGGTCTGACAGATAATCGTGTTAAAACATTTAACAGTGAGTGCTAGGCGTAGGCATGGAATATTAATATCAAAAGGAGGAGCACCCTCACAAATTTTGGACCCACTTATCTTGCAAAGCATTCTACTTACTAAGTGTTCACCTGTGATCAGTAAGTATGGTAGTCAATGTAAATTTTACACACATAGGTTGATTTATACCATCATCTTGTCCTCTATTGTCACTCATGCTCTATAGCTCTCCACTACAGAACTTACTATTGGTAAGTGGTTGTCAGTTGTCCACACTGCTGTTATGATTGATACCTTGAAGATGTAGCATGGAGATGGGCTCAGGGTATGATGACATGATCAGCTGTGCCGAAGTAGTCTCAGTCAGTACCACATGTAGTAGGTGCTTTAGCCTTGCTGTTTCCTTACTGCCTCCTCATGTATTCTGACTCATGAACTTCATGGACTACACATTGTTTCCTCATGGACAGTACATATATATAGTGTAGATACTATCCTATATCCTTTTGCTTTACCATCTATTCAATTCCCTTAACTCTTTCTCAACCTTTGCCTAAGTGCAACCTGAGCTTTAGCTTAAGGTTGTAACAACTGCACCATGTTGCTGTGCATTCTGTTCTTTCCAACAGGTTATGGGCTCCAGTTGCCTTGATCTCTAGTTAGTGCTTTTTTAGGCTGCTTTCTATTAATGAGAAGAGCTTGACTGACTTTACTAGTGAACTGACATGTTAGAGTTGAAGATGACTGACTTATTTTATTTTCATTTTATTTATTTTCTGACTTAGGGTTAGGGGTTAGTATAACATCATACATGAACTATTACACACATGTCATGCAATTATGTGTCACAAAAAACATCATCAAAGGTTCCAGAACAATGATGTCATTTTATATGTCAACAACATATAGTATATATGGCCTTTAAGATAGGCAAGGTTTAGTGTAGCATAGACTATTAGTCTAGTATATATAAGGTAGATAACTTTGTACTAAGAACTCCATTGAGTTCTCTTGTGTAAACTCTATACAAGATTCTTTTTTTGTCTTAAACACTTTGAGACCTAAGTTGTAATATTAGAACTCAGTACCCTATCTTAAAGACCACCTAACTTAGGGCTCTCTCTATTCTTTTTACTTACTTTCTCACTATCCTTGATTGAGGGCAATACCACCTAAAAGTCAAGAAGACAAGGCTGAACCCTAGGCTTAAGAGGTTGGTAGCAGCTACCAGTGTTATAACTCAAGACTTAATAGTAAGTTAAAAGAAAAACCTTGTATAGAGTTTATATAAGAGAACTCAATGGAGTTCTGAGTACAAAGATGTCTACCTTATATATACTAGACTACTGGTCTGTAATACAATAACCTTAGCCTATTCTAAAGACTATGTGTATTACATGCTATTGATATATAAAATAATATTATTATTCTAAAACCTTCTACATTCTTCTGTGACATATGATTATGTGACTGTGACTTGTGACAATTACATGTGATGTCATGCTAACCCCTAACCCTAAGTCTGAAAATAAGAAAATAAGTAAAGTTTGCTGTCTTCAACTCTAACATTATTCTCTTTTCAAGATTTCTTGTCCAAAGAAACTGACTTCCATTTCCACTAGTTTCTCTTTAACTTCTTTAAATACTTGTTTTCAAACTTGCTGTCATCCCACTTATATAACATTTTTGCTATATATTTCCCAGATAACTCCCCCATTCTAAAGTCTCTTTCTTCTTGTTATATGCCAAGTCCACCCATTTGGAAAATACATCCCTGTGGTGATACTGTCCCTCAACATCCATGACAAGCCTATCTTCTATGATGGCCATTCTTTCCACAACAGATTTCTATAACAATGATATAACAATCTGCTGGATATTCAGTCTTTTATAATGAAAATACTCCTATCCAACTTGGTCTTCCATGGCAAAGTTTTCCTACCTTACTCCTGTCAGTATCTCACCACTAAAACCTCTTCTTGGAGTAATAAGAGCTATACTACTAAAACTCTAAGCATCTCCTATATTACCTACTTATATATAAGACTAGTAATTACACTGTAATTTGCTAGTCTGATAATTGATGAAGATAATTCCTATTAAACTCAATCTCTGGTATTCAACAGCAACACACCAATTAGTACTTACTCTCATCTCAGACTTTATCTATTCATCTGAAGTTGTGATCATATGGTAGACTGTCAGAGTTAAGAATAATGGACTTTATTTTATTTTATTTTTCTTTTTATTCTCCTTTATTTTCCTTTATTTTTTATTGTTGACCAAAGGTAAAGAAGACAAAATGTAACACTGTCACATGTTATAGTCATAGAAGTCACATGCTCATGTGATATGATGGAACAATATAAAAGGTTCTAGAGATAATGATGTTATACAGCATGGTTGACACATGTCGATCTCAAGGCAAATACATGGTTATTAGGATAGAGCTAAAAGAGTGTAGCATGGACCATTAGTAGTTTGTATATAAGGTAGACATTTGTACTTAGGAACTCTATCAAGTTCTCTTGTGTTACTCAATACAAGAATGGTCTTTTGTCCTAACCCTTGGACCTAAGTCATAATACAGATAAACAATACAGCATATAAGCTGAAGCCAAGGTTGTTCTATAAGTTTGTGTTATCAAGCACAGAGTTTACACACTCCATACATCTCCAAGTTAAACCCCATGAACTTTTATCTTCTGGTGTAAACATGCTTGACACTTCTACCATATTCAACTTCTCTTGTTATCTCACTTCTGCATTCATTCTCCTCTCAAATTCTGCTACTACTTCCTTTATATTCTCCAAGTATTCCTTCTTTTCTCATAAATCATGCTCCACTGTAAATCTCTTCTATCACACCAAGTATTTTACAACATCTCTTATTTTTCTTTTATTCAATATTTTTTCCACTTCCTATTTTTCAACTTTGTCCACTTCTACCAGTTTCACTTCTTTTGTCTTTTGCCCCTCTACTTGTTTTCTATATTGCACTACTTGACTAATGTTTACTACCAAATAAATTCTTATTGATGTTAGTAACTGTAATTTGATTGTATTGATAGAGACTACCTCATCAATGATATATGGACCAATGTATTTACTAGCTTTCTTGCCAGTCATTCTTTAAACACCAGGTCTTTCATACTCAACATCACTTTGTTCCCTTTCTTCTATTCTTTGGCTTTTTTTCTTCCCTTATCTGCTTGTTGCTTTATCTCCTTCTATACTTTCCTTAATTCTGCTTCTGCTTCTTTCTGAACTTTCTTCATCCTTTCCACAAACTCTATTGCCTTTCTTACTTTTTCCTTTTTTCTGATATCCACCCCTATTTTCAATTCTCTGCCATAGTTTACCATAAACAGAGATACCTTAGTTGCTGAGTGTATTTTGTTGTTTGTTGTAAATTTTGCTATCACTACCATTCAGGCCAATCCTTTTGTTTATGATCAACAAAGAACTGTAAATACTGCTCTAGTTCTTGATTCATTTATTCTATCGAACCATCTGTTTGAGAATGAAATGATGTTGACAACTTTGTCTTAAATCCCAACATTTTGTTCAGCTCCTTTATTAACTCTGCTACAAACTGTAGTTCTCTATCCAATACCATGCTCTCTGGTAACCTATGCAACTTCCACACATTATCTCTGAACAGCTTCACTAATCCTTCTGCTGTTATTTCCTTAGTTGTTACTACAAAATATGTCATCTTTGACAACCTATTGCAGACTACTAGAATTGTATCCTTCCTAGCTACTAATAGCAACTTCATAATAAAATCCACTGTTAAATATGTTCACAGCTTCTCCAGTACCTCACTTAACTTCAACTTCCCTGCTAGTACCTCTGTCTTATATTTCATTCTCTAACACATGTCACAACCATCTATATTTTGTCACTCCTGGTAACCAGTAATTTCTCATTACCAACTCTATTGTCTTCTACCTTCCATCATGTCCTGCTGCTGATATATCATAGTATAACTGGATTATTTCTATCCTCAGCTTTTCATCCTTTAGTATATAAACCTTTTCCTCCTTCAACACTAAATCTTTCTCTATCTGTCATTCATCCCCTCACAATACTTTTTCTAATATATTTACTTTAGGTTCTTCTATTACTACTTCTGGTAAACTACAAATCCATTTCTCTTTAATTAATTTTTGGTTTTCATTGTCATTTTCTACATCTACTTTCCAATCTGTTCTTCTACTAAGTCCATTTGTTTTTCCCATTTTTGTTCCTGGAACATGTTTCAAGGTAAAGTCAAATCTTGACAAATATAAGACCTAATAGACTTGTTTTCTATTCAACTTTTGCACTTTCATGAAATAATCCAAGTTCTTATAATCTGTTCAGACCTCAAACTTGAATTTTGCACCTTTTAATAGATACCTCCAGTTTTCCAGCCTCCTTATTACAGCTAATATTTCTTTGTCATGAATCTCATAATTTCTCTCTGTCTTATTTAGAGATTTTGAGAGAAATGCTACTAGTCTCCATCTTCTATCTTCATATTCCATAGATAATACTTTCCCTGTTGTGTAGTCTGATGTATCTACTTCCATCCTCATTTTTTAAATCTAAGTCTAGTGCTGCTAATATTAGTTCTTTTGTAAATTTCTCCTTCAACTTCTTGAATGCTTTCTCTTGTCTTTCTGTCCAATTCCACTTCTGATATTTCTTTACTAGATTATGTAATGGTCTGGCTATCACTGTGAAATCCTTAATGAACTGCCAATAATAATTGGCTAATCCCAAGAACTTCTGTATATCTTTAACTCCTTTTGGAGCCAGCCATTCTAATATGCTCTTCATCTTCTCTAGTTTCATATACAAATTGTTTTCTACTAACCTTTTTACCACTTCTTCTACCTCATCATGTCCTTTTTCTTTCTCAGTTTCTACTATAACATTGTTAATGAAACTTACTACTTCTCCAGTATTGATTAAATCCCTAAGGATCTCATTCATCATAGTTTGAAATATTACTGGTAAATTTGTAAGTCCAAAGAACATCACTATTGGTTCAAATAACCCTTCTGGAGTCATGAACACTACCTTTCACTCATTCTCCTCCTTTATCTGTATATTATCATACTCCCATCATAGATCTAATTTAGTAAATACTTTTTTTATGCCTATATTTTCTACTATGTTCAAAATCAAAGGTAATGGATAATTATTTATAGCTCTATACCATATGCTTCTTACTATCCTTTTTTCCTACAAAAAACACTGGTGCCATTTGAGGTGACTTTGAGGGCCTATATACTCTTTCCTCAAAATTTTTCTTTGATGAACTTGTGCATTTCTCCCCTCTCTTTCCTTGACAACAGATACACTTTCCCCTTTCTTAGCACAAACCCTTCCTTCACTTCTATTGCATGGTCCCACACCCTCTTTGTTGCTATTCTCTCACTTGCTTTCTTTCCAAAGACACAGGTCTACATGTAAAATCTTTGAGAAATCAATTTCTTGGCCTCTTCTTCAGATTTTGCCACTTCCTCCTCTTTATCCCAAATCTCCCATTTTTTTGCCACTCTTTTTACTTCCATTGTTCTGTTCTTTTTTGGTTTTTTTCTTTTTATTCTCTTCTTTTTTTTTCTCTTTTTCCTCTTGCTTCTTTCCTTCTTCTTCTTTCTCTTTCTGCTTCTGCCATTCTGATTTACTTTGCTTTGGCCTTCACTGCTTTCCACACTCTTCTGGACACCTTGTCATCTTCACTTCTCC
>Ga0157366_1000880_pt1 | contig 12793 bp, 12 predicted proteins | sample AttbisABBM1_FD_113149 | JGI IMG/M metagenome (GOLD analysis project Ga0157366, IMG submission 113149) | Fungus gardens microbial communities from leaf cutter ant in Botucatu, State of São Paulo, Brazil - Atta bisphaerica ABBM1 | ecosystem: Host-associated > Fungi > Mycelium > Unclassified ...
ACCTTTTGCTTCATTCCTAGCTCTAAAATGTTGTGGCAACTACTAGTCACAAAGACCAATAGCAACACAAGCAATAAATCTCTCAATAGGATATTAAGTAAGAGAACTTAACAAGAAGTCCCTGCTATATTGCTACTCTATTTATACTATTACATATGGTTCATGCTACAACTATACTTCTACTGTGCAATCTACTCTAAAGTCCATATGTCATCCATGAGTGCACTATATGTATACCATGAAGTAGCAATGCAGTTAACATGCTCCTTGATATCATTGTCCAGACTCTTCTAGACTATAGACCACTCTAGGCCCTATGATGTAATGTCATGTGACTTCCAGGTCACATACCTTCTCTCACTCACTGTAAACTAATAAAATATGAGTTAGAGTTCTGGCTATTATATTTTAAGTCATTTACAATGATTGTCATTCCTAAACCTAATAAGGAATCTTATAACTCTCCCAAGTCTTTCCAATCCATTGTCCTTCTTAACACATTAGGAAAACTTACTGAGAAAGTTATTAGTGAACACCTCTAATTCCAATTAATTTCTAATGACTTTATCCACTCATACTAATTGAATGGCCTCAAAACAAAGATCTACCTCAGACACTGGCATAGTTCTTACTCATTTCATCTGTTCAGGTTGGGATAGAAACAATATAACAAGTACTCTTGCATTTGATATTTCCCAGTTCTTCCCATTTCTATATCAAAGTTGAAAGTAATGAACTCTATTTATTTTCATTCCCTTTTCTCATTTTCATTTTTCTATTTTTAGAACTTAGGGTTGGGGTTAGAGTGACAAGATTATGCTGTCACACATCAGTCACATCAGATGACATGATCACAGTAGCAGTCATAGGTCACATGATTCATGAAAGGATATAGAAGATTCTGAAAAAGATGGTGTCATACAACATGTGCAACACATGTTAACCTTAAAGCTAACATATGGCTGTTTAGAGTAGGCTAGAAGTAATTAGCATAAACCATGTAACTTTAGTATATAAAGTAGACTATCTTGTACAGAGTTCTCTATCGAGTTCTCTTATGTAAACCCTATACCAGGTTCTTTCTTTTGACTAATCCTAAGGTCTTAAGATTCATAACATCTTAAACCATTGGTTCCTCCTGCTCATCCTGAAAAAGGCTGGATGCCACTTCAAAGTCATTTAATTCTTCTTCAATTATCTAATATATAGGAAAACATGGTACAGTTAGAACAATTTTTCTTCTTAATTTCTCAATGTTGATGTTGGTATGGGGCAAGGCTAAGCCTTGCCCTCTCCTCTATCTTGTCTGCCATTTATATTGCATCTGTTTTTTACATTCTTGAAAATCAGTTAAAAAATCTAAAAATTCCTATTTCTATTCTTTCTTTTGTTGATAATGGTTTATTTATTGCTTAGAGTAAATCTTTGACTATCTTTAACTTTATTCTTTTTTGTAGTTATAATATCATCTCTTCCATTTTAGATAAGTTTGGACTAACACTAGAACATGGTAAGACAGAAGTCTTCCATTTCTCTAGGGCCCATCTCCCTCTCTCAATCTAACAGATATTAGCAGCCCAATTTTGAAGCTCCAAAACACATGAAAATATCTTGGTTTCATCTTTGACAAGAAACTGTCATTTCATCAACATATCAACTTTTATGCTAACAAAGTGATCTTGACAGTCAAGTATATGAAAATCCTTGGGAACTCTACCAGAAGCCTCATTCCCCTTCAAAAATGTCTTCTTTATAGAAGTTGTATCCTCTCTATTGCTCTCTATGGCCATCAACTATGATTTTATAATAGGGCCCCTTTGTCATACCCACTTAGGATTCTTAACCAAATGTAATAAAGAGTTGCTATTTGGATCCTGGGCACATTCTATATCTTCCCATCATTTGGGATCAAAGCCATCACAGGTCTCATCTCCATCAATCTTTATCTCTGCAAACTCAGTGGTCGAGCTCATTTAAGAGCATACTCACTCCCTCACAATTATATTTTGTAGTCTCTTCTGAAGTCAAAACCCTCTAACAATTTCAATCAACATTCTCTCTCTCTTGACTCTCTGACCCACCATTAAAGGGAAAACATCAAGGGATCTATTATCAATATAGATAATAGGTTTAATGAAGTATTTTCTTCTTTTGACCCTTTAAATGTAGAATTTTCTTCTGGTTCTCATATTATTGACATTTTTCCTAGTCATTTTTCATTTTATCCCTTCATCAAATGTAAAGACAATAATCTTGTAGATTGTGCTAATCAGCTCAACAATATCACTATTACAGCTTTGTTAAACCACTCACATACTCTTATCATCTTAAACACAGGTATCAAGAACAATGTTGCTATGTCTATTGCTCACATCCATATCTGAGACAGATCTATTATCAAAACTGTCCATCATGCAGCTAACATTATATCTACCAAAGCTGAGCATTTTGCTATTAGATATGGTATTAATCAGGCTACCAACCTATCTGATATATTAAAAATCATTGTTGTCACTAACTCTATCTATGTGGCAAGGCTTATCTTTGACTCTTTTATCTATTTATCTCAAGTACACTTGGTTTCCATCTTCAAAGAACTCAGAAGGTTCTTCATTATGAACAAAGACAACTTGATTGAGTTCTGGGAATGTTCTAGTCATTGTAACTGGCCACTCTTCAAATCCATTGACAAAGACACCAAATGGTTCCATCAAATGCCTCTGCTTCCCTGCAAATCATCATGAGACTTTAGCAAGAAAAGAGAGTATGAGGATATTATTCAAAACTAGAAAATAATGTTTCAGGCATCAGATTAAAAGGGCCTAGAACTGGTTAACAATGAAGATAACCTTATTAAGCTGTCCTATACTAAAGGAGGGTCTTGGCTGAAAGTTATAGGTTATTCCAACTCACTATGTGCAAGAGCGATATAAGCTATTGTAAACCATGCTCTAATAGGAGAGTACAGGTTATGTTTTTTCCTGAAAGAAGAGTTCAAATATCCATGTGGATCATATCCTATTGAGTCAAAACAACATATTCTTCATATTCTTTATAAGTGTTGAAGGTTTAACAATTATTGGAATCCAAGAAGAAACTCTCTAAGTCACTTTGTCCTCTTTCTAGAGTTTAACAGAGTGCTTTTGCATTTGATAATGCAATTAGGTAGTTGAGACTGATTAACAGTAGTCCTTTTCCTCAAATTTATTTCTAGTACTTTTTCTTTTTCTCTTTTTTTGATTTTCTTTAGTTTCTTCTCTTTGTTTCTTTTCTTTTCTTTTTTCTTTTCTTTTTATATGTTGTTTCAGTCTGAATGTACATAGCTACAAAATAGCTACCACAGTCTGCCTTCATGCTCAGTGTAATAAATTGTTAATGCAAAAAAAAAGACAAATAACATTGCTTTTCTCTTTTATACTACTATTTTGTATAGTAGTATCTAACAGAGATTTAGCAAATATATTATAGCCTTGTAAAATAGCAAGCTGTCTTACATCTAAGTATTAAAAAATAATATTAAGGACTTTGTCAAAATTAAGAATGTATTTGTTATAGAATGCTTTGGACACTAACATTTTTCTTTTTCTTTTATTTATATTTCTTAATTTTATATTTCTTTTCTTTTAAATTTCGTTTTCTTTTAGTGATTTTAGTGACGATGAAGAGACACATGACATCACAGTCACATGATGTGACATCATAAGGCCTAGAATGTGGTAGAAGGATCTGGAAGATGATGTCAGGGCACATGTACATAACATGGTAGCCTTGAGACAAATATGAGGAAGGAGCATAGACATAAAAGCAAGGTTAATTATTAGTAGCACGGACCATGAGGACTTTGTATAGATAGGACTCTAATTAAGCAGAGGCTCCTTGTCGAGTTCTCTCATGAATTTTCCCACTAGATATCCACCTTTAAAAGATTTATTGCTTGTGACGCTATTGGTCTTTGTGACTAAGTGGTTGCCACAACAGTATTCTCCAAAGTATCTGGTGAAAAAATCTCAGAAATATACAATGTTATCAATAAGTCCAACCAAAAAGGTAAACTAAGGCTTAATATAACTATAAAAGACCCTTTCTAAAAACAAATCATTATATCTATAAAAACAAATAATGTAATGAAAGTAATAGTGCAATAATATATATATATTGCTAATATCAATAGGCTACTCAATAGTATCAGATCAGATATTTTGGTTAATTTTATCTATTCTAACAATAGAAGTATTATTGTCACAGCTAACAAAGTAGCTGTTGTATCAGATTTGAATGTCATAGAGAAATACATTAAAGACTTAAATAATATAGACTCAAGCAACACTATAAACCCCAGACTTTTCCAATCAAAGTTTTATTTGAAAATTTTGGATATTCTATACTGTATTGAAGATACTAACCTTCCAATTACCACTGACATTGTCAAGAAAGTCATTCAAACTACTCATATTTTTAATAATTTTGTCCTAACATCTTATTTGCATATTATATTTGTAATTTCCAAAATGGTACAAAAGCTAAACTACTAATAAACAGATGTTTTAATATAAGATACTATATTGTAACTATTAGAAGAACCAATATAAATTCCAGTATTCCTTAGTATAAAAACTGAAGATATACTATATTTACATATTGAACATATAGGTCTAAATATCAGAAATACAATAGACTACACAAACTCAAATACTATAGAGATATGGTATGATGTTACAAAGCTAATATTAAAACCAACCCCCTAAACTTAAAACTCCAAAAGGAGATCTTTGTACTTACAGTTTCAAATGTGTTAACTGCAAAGGTGACTATTAAGCTGATAGTACCAACTGTCTGTTTTAAAAGCATAAACTGTGGGTAGAAGCAAATAATAATTCTTAAATCTCTCAATATTTTTTCACAGAATGTTTGTAAGAATAAGCTTCTTATAGATACTATTTTAGAAAATAATTTTTTTTGACATTTTATTTATTCAAGAATTACTCTAGTTGATCATTTATCAAATCCTAAGCTTTTTATCTGAGAAAGGAGAAAATATTACTAGTCCTTCTTACTATCTTTCCAAAGTCATATTTGTATGGTCAACTAACTCCAATAATAAATATCTAAGAGTTATTATATATATCTACAGCTAACTAATTAGTCTTCATTTCTTACTAAGGAAATATATATGTAATCATCACAATATCAATCTCATTTCCTTTTTTAACCGAGATACTATATGCTTTATTATGAATATCTATTCAGATGATTATTAAAATACCTTAAAGTATCTTAAAGATACTGAGGTAAACTTAAATAACATTTTTATCATAACTGAAGACTTTAACATCAGAGACAATGATTGGGATATATCATACTCTTATTATTTGTTGTATACAGATACTTTCCTTGAAATAGCTGATAGCTTTGGTTTAGATCTATTTATACTAGTCAACTCAGGTCCTACTTATTTTTTTAGATAATTCTCAAGATTTGAATTCAGTATTAGATCTTATGTTTCTTAGATTAAGGTTGAAGGAATTAAATAATTTCTCTACAACTTTGATATCCATTAGATCATATACTTCTTTCAGTGTCTATTATTGTGGAGAAAGAATCTATCTAAAAGAAAAAATGATCTATTGTTAAGAATAGTAATGAAGAGAGAGAATTCATTAATGACTAGGTTCTATAAAGATGATAAAACATTACTAGCTGTGAGAGACTTGAATGCTCTACTCAAGAATTTGCTTCCATTATAGAAAATCTTTGGAACTAATCTTCAAAATTAATCAATGTTACTAAAAAATTAAAAGTATGGTAGAACAAAGAATACAATAGAGATCTTGCTAAATATCACATGTCCAAAATAAGAACTGATTGGACAAAGTACAGAAAGACAGTCAAATTAGCTAAAAGGATCTTTTTTAATAACAAAATTCAAGAAATCATATCATCTAACAAAAGACCATAAAACCTTATGAATTGGGTCAAAAAAATGCAAACTGCTAGCCATAGAAGCTATCAAGTTGAATGACCTTTCTTACAATCAATTAGACAATTTGTAGAATACTTTGCACCAATCATATAATTCAGCTCAAGACTGACTCATTGATTATTACTACTTCAATGAAATTTATATTTGTTGATGAGTAAAGTAGTTTTTCTTTTCTAATATAAAACTTAAGAATGCTGTTTATAAATACAGCAGTTTGTCTACTTCAGGACCAGATCATGTATCATAGTCTCATCTTAAAAAGATATTAAATAATGACAAATACTGTTCCAATACTGTCAACATAGTGAACATATGCATCAATCTCAACTACTAGTCCACCCACTTCAAGAAGTCTATATTTATTATCACTTTCAAGCCAAACAAACCTTTATATAATACTCCAAAGGTATTCTATTTTATTGTTCTTCTGAATATGTTAAGAAAACTAATTGAAAAAGTGATAAGCAGCAGGCTTTAATTTCACTCTCTTGTATCCAATTTCATTCATCCTAGCCAGTTAGGAGGAATCAAATAATGCTTAACTACAAACATCAGTATTTTCTTAACTTATTTAATATGTATAGGATGGGTAAAGAGTTTTCAGACAAGTACTCTTATATTTGATATAGTGCAATTTTTTTCTTTTCTTGAATTATCATTTACTCCCAATAATTCAGACCAAAGTAGGTTTTGACTCTAACATTTCCTTTTTTTTCTTCAATTATTTAATTAACAAACAAACACAATACATTTGAAACAATTTTACTTCACCATTCTTCAGAGCTGATGTCAGAGTTGGACAGGGTTTAGCTCTCTTACCTATTTTATCTACAATTTACATTGCTCTTATTTTTCACATCTTGGAAAAAAGGGAAAAATCAAATACAAACCTTTTTTGTAGCTATAACATTATTTCTTCTCTTTTTGAACAATTTGGTCTTGTCATCAAACATGATAAGTCTGAGATTTTTCATTTTTCTAGATCTACAAAGAACTTTAACCTACCTCCTTTAGATCTGAAACCTTTAGAAGGAGCAATTCTTAATCCAAAAACATTTGGTGATACTTGAACTTTTTCTTTGATAGAAAACTCTCATTTCAATACCATACCCACTATTACACTAATAAAACATTATTGACTATCAAGAGCATGGAAATACTAGGGAATTCAATAAAAGGATTATCACCAGAGCATAAATGGCTCCTATACTGTACATACATACTCCTCATTGCATTGTATAGCTTCCAACTCTGATATTTCAAAGGAGCACTATTATACCACCCTATCAAGAACCTTAAAAAGATGCAAAGAAGAGCAGTCCCTTGGATTACAGGTACTTTTTGAATGTCACCATCATAGAAAACTAAGGCTATTATGGGCCTTATATCTATTCATTTTCATCTTAACAAGATCAGCAGTCAACATCATCTTTGTATATCATTACTTCTCAGATAGCATGCTATCAACTCTCTCTTGGATGAACATCACTTCAAGAAAGCTAAACCTCATTACATGGCAACTTCTCAACTCATAGCCAAACAGCAATCCAGAATCAAGAGTCCTATAGTGGACACCAACAATTGTTTGAATGGAATCTTTCCTTTCTTTGATAATCTAAACAAAGAGCTTTCCTCAGGTTTTCATCTAGTTAATTCCTTCTTTAATCATTTCTCCTTTTTATGATTTGATTGAAAAGACCCTGAATCTCTAACTGCCCATTGGAATAAACTGGACAATATCTACAAGGACTCTCTCACTAAGCAGAACATTATTTTTATTATAGTAGATACTAACATTAAAAACAATATAGCCTTCTCAATCTCTCATACCTGTAGAGGTCAAGAAATCATTGCTAAATTCATTCACTATACAACCAATGTCAACTCCACAGAAACTGAACTTTTTGCTATCAGATGTAAAATCAATCATACTGTCCACTTATTAGATATTGATCAAATTATCATTATCACAGATGCTATCCTTACAGCCAAATAGATCTTCAATATGTTAATCCATCTGTACCAATTACATTCAATTGCTATATCAAGGGATCTAAAGAAATTCTTTAATAAAAACCTCAGTAATGTTATTGAATTTTGGGATTGTTCAGATAGCATTAAGTGGTCACCACATTTGTTAGTAGATAAAGAGACAAAACACCTCAAAATTGATCTTACATTCCTAAGCAAATCATCATGGGAGTCCAGCAAAAAGGAGAAATGTGATTCCCTAGTTCAAAAATGGCAGATGATCTTCCAAGCATTAAATTTCAAAGGGAGAAACTTCCTTGAGTTAACTGACAATAACAATATACTGATTCATCCAATATATACTAAGAGAGGTGTGTGAATAAAACATTTTGGTTCCTCAAATTCATTATGTACTCAAGTTACCAGACTAGTTACAAACCATGCACCCATTGGTAAATACAGGCTTAGGTTCTTTTCCAAAGAACTCATTGCATGTTCCTGTGGTTATTACTCCATCAAAATGAGGAGACACATTCTTTTTGAATGTCTGTGATACAGAAAGTCTTGGAATCCAAAGAGAGAGACTTTGAAGTCTTTTATTTCATACTTTGAGTCTTTTCCTTTTCTATTCTATTCTATTCTTTTTTGTCCTATTTAAGTAGTTACATTGTAATTACCACAGTCTACCACCATGTCCCATGTAATAAATTGTTGATTTAAAAAAACAGATGACAGATAAGACAATGGACATGGAAGAAATGATCCCTTTACAATCCTCCCCTTTACAACACTTTTCTCAGACAATTAATTCATTAGATCATTGAGGAAGGCAAAATTCACTTTGTATATTGTCTTCCTAAAGTCATAGTTGCTGACATCTTCAGCAAGGCCCTCCCCTTACCAAAAGTCAAGCATTTTCTCATGAACTCAGCCTCGCTGTGGTTTGAGAGGGAGTGTTAGTGTTAGAGTAGCAACTCATGATGACACATCACCTATAGATCTTTGCACGTATCACTTTTGTCACGATGTTTCAGTCTTATTACAAGTGGAATATGGAATACTTGGACATAATTCTAAACTCTCTACAGATGTTGTTCGCTACCCATCTACTAGTAGAACGATACCTCAGTTCTCACGCTGCTTCGAGTAACTGAGGGTTGTAACTGAGGGTTATTCTTACACTATACAGGGCCCCCTCTTGGCAGAGTTCGAGAAAGTTTTAAGCTTACCTCTGGTACTTGATGAATGAAGTGGGAGAATAAAGTCAAGTCTTGAGCATAAGGAGACATTCTACTTGAGTAGTGTCGCATACTGGTTGGTTTCTGGCCACTCAAAATTTATAGCACAGCATAGGGAGTCGGAAATTGCTTGGTAAGCTAGTCACTCGGACAACGGGAATGCCACCGTATCTCGGTTGACCAATAAATAATCATCTTTCTTTACACTATACTCACCCTCTTTATTTCTGGTTCTTTTTCCCATTCCATCTCCTTCACCCCCTCTGTTTCCCATCTTTGCTACATCCTAGATTCGCGCTGGCCATGCGACTCTCACTGACGAAACGATTATTGCAATACTCATTTCTCATTCTCATCTCCCCAGTGTTCCCTGTGTTCGGAGTATCAAGACATTCAAACTCAGAAGTCCATCGTCGCGCCACAACATGCAACGGTCATGCTGAACTCTGCGAGAGAAGCTTTGGTTCGGTATCCTTTGTTGGTGCTCACGATTCCTATGCCATTGGTAATTCCCAGAATGAGCGTAAGCCAGAAATTATTCAAGTTGGAAATTCCCTGAGTGCTAATACAATGTCTTTCTGTCTCTCTCTCTCTTCTCTCCTTAGTTGCTGCCAACCAAGATCAAGATGGTTTGTCTTTCTTTTGCGTGTGTCAGCATAGGAATCTAATTGTTCCAGTCATGACTCAACTGAATGATGGTATCCGGATGTTACAGATGCAAGCACATAATAACACAGGAACCATTGAGCTCTGTCACACAGACTGTGTAAGTACAATAGCGATTTTCAAGTGGATAGTCGCAGTACCCATCCCAACGATAGAGACTCTTCGATGGTGGGACGCTTCACGATTATCTGGCTAAAGGTAAGTCACTTACAGTCTACCAAGCACTCACAAATACTGAAACCTATTTACATAGTCGGAGACTGGCTCGATGCAAACCCCAATGAAGGTTGCTATTTTGTCCAATGAAGTGAACTGTAATAAAGACCTGATTGAAAATGCAGTCTTAGCATTGTTGATTGTCAATATTGACAATTTGCCCGTCGGTCTGTATGACGAGATATTCAAGGCAGTGGGTTTGGATGTCCGTTCATTTAAACCACCGTCTATACCTCTTCCAGCTGCTTCCTGGCCAACTCTTGGTGCGATGATTGATTCCAACCAACGTCTAGTTACCTTTATGGACAACGGGGCAGATGGCTCAGTGCCTTACATCCTGGACGGTATGCTGCTTGACTTTCTTCCGGATATTAAAATTTATGTCGAATTTGGATAGAGTTCACTCACGTCTGGGAAACTGCATTCGATGTTACTGATCCTACGTTCAACTGTGATATGAACAGGACCAGCCCAAACGTCGACCCTTCTGGCACAATGTACCTCATCAATCATTTCCTCGACAAGACTATTCTAGGCAACCCCGTTCCATTTGTTGAGAAATTGAACCAGACGAACGCAGCTACCGGTGCTGGATCACTCGGAGCACAGGTGGATAGTTGTGTGACGCAATACTCAAAACCACCTAATTTTATGCTTGTCGACGTAAGATTCAACCACAGATTCTATCAAATTGACACTGACTCTGATAGTTCTACGAATTTGGTGGAGGTTCCGTGTTTGAAGTTGCTGCACGTGTCAATAACGTGCAATACAATGCGTCTCACAGCATCGCTTCTCCAGTATCGTCTGGAGCCCAACCTTCGGCCACTGCCCTGACAACCAGCAGGCCTTTGAACAACGGAGTGTCTTCAGCTACCAGTGTTTATGAGATAATTTTTCTCTTCATCTCTGCCCTTGCTTGGGCCTCCTTGGGACCTTCCCTCTTATTTCTGTAAGGATTAATCGAGGTCATTGCTAACTCAGTGCTCCCCACACATCCACCTGCAACACGTTTACGTTTAGTGATATCTTTGTACATGGACGATATAATAGAGAATAATTAAAGCGAAAACCGTGAAGTGGTCAATCCTACCGTTTACGCTCCATTTTCCACTTGTATACTCGAGGCTTGTATAACTCCTCGTCTACTTTCTTGACCAGATTACTCCGCCTCCCTTTCTGTGCGTCAATCTCATCTTCGTCCTCCTCGGATTCGGACTCTCCGTTCGCCTTTTCCACCCCGGCAATCTTTGTTTTGGTACCTTTTCCCATAAGTAACCGCTGCATTTCAAGTTCTCTCTGAGCATAACGAAGCTGGGTATCACGCCGTAAGCGTGCGGAAAGCTCTTTCAATAGGCGCCGTTTAGTTGACACTGGTGCCTTGTCCTTATCATTTGCGAGTTCTGTATCATCATCCACTCCTAGATCATCATTGTTAATGACCTCCTGTGGAGTATCGGTCTGTCTCTGTCTAACTCGCGACGGCTTTCGGTGATTCCGTTTAAGCTCATCTGATTTCCAACCAAGGTCTAATCTAGATGTTCCAGATGCTGCAGAGGAGGAATCATTTGCTACAGAATGCCTGAGACGAGATCCTTCGGCAAATTGTGCCGCTATATGAAGAGCAAATCAAATCAAGGATTGAATGAACACAAAGAGGCAAGATACGTACCTTCCTCCGCAGAGTCGGCAAAAATAATATGTTTGACTTTCCGTTTCCCAAAGGCTTGTCTTGAACTCGGGAGTATGTTTGCTTTTTGAAGAATACTCAATTCATCCTGTTCAAGGTCCTGTTCATCTGTGTCTGTCAGAGGACCTTTGATCAGGTCAGCCATTGTAGTCAACTGGTTTTTTATCTTATCGATTTTCTGAAGGAGAGTAAGTGCCAAGAATAACAGAGGAGAGAGTAACATCCAACCTTGGAATTGGTCATTCGCATCGTCCGAACATAATTTTCGTCCTGGGTCTTGAGAACCTTGACAATATCTACCGGAAGAGCAACGTTCCCTCTATCTTTGATATGTACACCTTGCTACCACACAGTAAGTGCGCCCATTCTTCTTGTTAAGATATTTGCCGTACATTGGTCTTCTCCTTAACCATAGAGAAGTAAAATTCATCTTCGTTGCGCTCGGCCGCCTTCTGCCTGAGGCGATTTAGCCTGTCTTGTTTGGAGTGATAATCTCTGGCTCGCTGGACATAGTCCTTGTGTTTTTCGAGGATACCTAGTTTACTGCGGTGTGCAAGTTGCGAACGCTCTTTGTGATTTCTACGATGGAGCGAGTTTCTGAGAGAAGAGGTCATGACTGATATTACAATATGAAAAAACTGAGTTAAAGGTGTGACTGTGACAATCGTGACTTTATGGTGAGAACCGGAGGAAAATCGTGCCAATCTCATCCCAAAAAGTCTCCTGCGACACATTTTATCTCCGGAAATATAACATCTGGGGCAAAAATACGTTGCAAGCGGATTCTGTTCGCATGAGTTTCCAGCATTTCCGTCTTGGGGACCATGCTCTTCACCAGCCAATTCAACACACCCTCCATTCTGTCCACCACCAACAGCCACAACACCAGCACATCTCATCCCAGTCCATACCAGGCCAATCTCAGTTTACGGTGCAAATTCAGAACCCAATCACGACTTTCTCTGTCAGCCTCAAGAAAGACGCCCAACAGCCGCCTCCACAACAGCCTTCTCCGCAACAGCAACAGCCTTC
>Ga0157366_1000881_pt1 | contig 12790 bp, 17 predicted proteins | sample AttbisABBM1_FD_113149 | JGI IMG/M metagenome (GOLD analysis project Ga0157366, IMG submission 113149) | Fungus gardens microbial communities from leaf cutter ant in Botucatu, State of São Paulo, Brazil - Atta bisphaerica ABBM1 | ecosystem: Host-associated > Fungi > Mycelium > Unclassified ...
GACTATGGTTTGTGTGCTTACTATAACTAACCTACTCTAAAGTATATTTACTTTCTATAAAGCCAACATGTTGTTACTATACTATATGATGTTACTTATTCTAGAACCTTCTATATTCTTCTTTATGTCACTAGATTGTGTGATCTATGACTGTGACAGATGTAACTGTTACACCTCTGTCACCTCACACTCTTTGTCTATGTTCAAAATAAAGAAATAAAAAAATAAAAAATAAAGGAAAAATAAAAAATAGAAATAAAATAAAATAAAAACCAAGTCTACTGTTTACAACTCTGACATTTAGCTATTCCTTAGATAATAGCCAATCAAACTTGTAATTACTAATAGTCTAATATTAATCTGTTCTAATCTATTATCTCTTTTGTATATATCACATATATACAAATAGCTTCAGTACAACTTAGTTTATAAAACTTGGTTTACTGGTTGTAGAAATATAAGTTGAATGAAGTTTGTAACAGCTTGAATAAAAAACTTGGAAATATTGGATTTTAAACTTCTTTTGTTTAGATTCTCTTTGATATTTTGATCATAGATGTTATAATCTTAAAACCTTAGAGCAGATTTAAGGGTTAAACTCTTGTATTTGAGAAGACATAAGAGAACTCGATAAAGAGCTCTTTACAAAATAGTCTACCTTATATACTCCTACAGATGGTCTGTGCTAGCTACTACCCTAAATGACCATGTGTAAAGCATAAAACCAATATGTGGTATCCATGTTGTATGACATCACTTTGTTTTAAAACCTTCTACTTTCTTCTCTTAAGTTCTGTGATTGATGTTGTAACCATACTGTCAGATGTGACAGTGTGACAGTGTGACAGATCACTTCTAACCCTAACCCCAAGACTTAAAAATAGAAAAATGAAAGATAAATCAAAAAGAAAATAAGGAAAAACTAAGTTCATAATCTTTGATCTTGACAACAGATTGACTTGGCCTTGAAGGAATCTTGAAGAAATTAAAGAGAAAACCCTAGAAACTTATTATAGCCTAAGTTTTTAACCTCGTTCCCTTTTCCACTGAACTACTTTGATATCTGTTGTCTAAATGTAAAATTTCCATTAGCCAAAGTGTTCAGTTTGTCCCAACCAGATTCATAGATAGCTAAGATTAAATCTCATGTAGCTAGGCCAAATTGATTTAGCTGTGGAAATTGCTTAATGTCAATTGCTTAATGTCTGTTTAATTGAAAGTTGCAATCATTAGAGTGAGTACATGATGTTGGTGTGCTGTCACCTGCTAGAAACTGATCGATGCCGAACAGGGAGATCAGTGCAAAGTTGCCATTCCACGGACTGGGGTCAGCTGGAGCGTTTGTGCTGTATAGGATTGCCATGGGGTACATACATGTTGGTTTTTGAGATGCAGGTTACTTTAGTATTTGATGTCTCATGTTGGGGTTACCATTACCTTGTGTTTCGGTGGCTCCACTTTCGCCTTGAGGCTCTTGGATAGCCCGTGAAGTCAGGTCAGAGGAGACTGTCTCGTCTTCCCCTTCCATCTGGTATGCCCATGATTGAGCAGCCATCCTTTCTGCAAAGACTTGGGAAGGCCCGATTCATTTGAAATTGCTTCGAACAGATGTTGGTGAGTTTCCTCGGGAGACAGCACAACCCCTTGCATACTCAGTGGAGTTCATGCTGAGATTGACTTGAGAGTTGTAGGAATATAGATTTGAAGGGTTCTCAGAGCTATAGAGAACTATTTTTTCCATTCGGCGCTACCGTGCAAGATGGTGATATAAAGGAAGGATGTGATTGGACGTCGCTGCTCAACATGGGTTTCAAAAAATTACTTGACCTTACCGAAAAATCTGACCCTTGGTCCGATCTTTCTGCGGCAAATCCATTGGACTTGGTACTGTTCTTGCCTTTTCCTATTGGGTCTGCATTGTTATTAGGTCTGCATTGTTGCTCTGTTTCTACTTCACAGGGTTTTAGTCAGCCGAAAGTTCTCCGTTTTCTTCTGTTTTCTTCTGTCCTGAAGCTTATACCTAGCATTTCATAGGATCAAATATGGTACAGAATGTGAAACGGATAATACATTACTTGATCAAATACACCATCCTATCGCACTCTGAAGTTCTCTAACCCCCCTTCCTTCAGATAAACGCAATCCAACTTGAAGTGCCTCTGTCTCCTTCTCTTTTCTTCCCTGTACGCCGTATGCCTTCGCCAAAAAGTACCACGCTTCGGGAATGTCCCACCCCTTACCTTGCGTCAGATGAGATAGAAGGCCTGCAGCGAGATCTACACCACGATCGGGGTCTTCAACGTCAAGAGCCACTGACACATTTTTATGGGAGTTGGATAGATTGGAGCTGCATTTCAATGCTGAAGAAAGGAACTTGTCGCTCACAGTGAACTGAGCAGGGAAGAAAGGAGATGAGGATTGTCGTGGTAGCTGCTGTCGCTGGCGTGATGATTTTGACGGTGATGGTGGAGTGAGGCATATTCGACTCAGGTGGACAGTGGCTGGTATGTCATCGGTATTGATAGTCAATGCTTTTTGAAGGACCTCAATAGCTTGTTCGCGGAATCCAAGAGCGAGGTAATACAGTCCGAGCTGAATTGACACTAATGAACACCGGACCCATCAAAAGGAACATGGTATACCTGAACCCAAACGCTTGGATTGCTCTCGTCTTTCGCTTCAGCTTCCTGTATGGCACCTTTCGCTTGTTCAATCTTGCCAAGCCTCCTGAAAGTTGCCGCAGACATCAGCCAAAGGTTACTCAACAGGCGATTTTCTTTTGCCTGCTGATTATTCAGCTTCAGAACCTGTTGTGATGTTGGTGAGGGTGGGGGAGGTGGTGGAGGTGGCAGTGGCAGTGGCGGCACTGTCGGCGTCCTATAGCTGAGTTGAAGAAATGAGCCGAGGCGGCGACGAGAGTGGATAGATGATGCTTGGTACGATGCATTTCTGATCACTTGGTGAAAATCTGCGGCATCAAGTAACACTAGTCGGCTTCGATGGCGTTGCAAAGGACCCAGGGAGCTAAGAGGAGAGAAACATACCAGGGGTAGAGTTCGTTCTTCTCAATTGCAATTGATGATGTTTCGAAACACCATGGCCAATCTTCCTAGACACGGCCGTAATACCTGCCCGACCTTTATGTACACGGTTTTTTAACATCTGTTGTACCTTTTCTTTCTTGCTCATAGACGAATCACCGCGATCGATGGATATGGACCTCTTTATCCGCAGACCGTTCAACTTCTTTTCTCCACTTCGACCACTGTTCTCTGATAGTAAGTCTTCCATGGGGCTCCTGGTCTCCTGAAAATTATCGGTGGTAGGTGTTGCGGGTAAAATGGTGATAGGTGCAACGAGTTGACCCTGAGTCGATTCGAGATGTGATGCAGGATCAATTTCTGGTGTATTGCCCACGGAGAGAGGTATTTGAGTTTTGTCCATTGTACTTTGTGGGGCACCACTATCTAGTGATTGTCGGTGGGACTCTGGTCACGATGATCAATAATCTGTTACAGGACAATGAGACAAGGCAAGACCTACGCTCAGATGACTGCAATACTTCCTTCTTCCCCGCAATCCAAGAAAATACCTCTACCCACTTCTCTTCCGCACCCTCCGGACCATTGACAGCCTCATTCAAGGCCACCTGCGTCATCCGCAACTGCAAACTATATTCATAAATATCCCTCTTTGATGGTGGATTCTTTTCAAGTACTGATCTTATCAATCCTGACGCGGGTGGTATCGTTGTCTCCATCTCTCCGAGAGCATATGCCATTCTATAAGCAAGAAATGACTTGTCTTTCACTAGTCGAGGTGAAACCGTCGCCTCAGGGGCATATTTATTGGCAGCGATCGGAAATCCTGCTTCGACTTCAGAATCAGTGCCCCCTTCTTCGTCATCTTCGTCTTCCAATTCTCCAGATACTTCTTTGTCGAGTTCAGCACCTCTCTCTAGAATCTCTGCCGCTTCTTTCCACCTTTCCTGGGCGGTAAGCAATAAGCCGAGGAGATGCCAATACCGGATCTCTTTGGGATCAGCTTTCAAGGCCAGACAGGAACTTTCAACAGCCTTTTCAAGATCTTGGAAGGGTCCCGAGCGGGCATATGAGAGAGCGAGGTGGAAATAGCCGGAGGATGTGGGTTCAGTCTGGACCGACAGGATAAAATTGTGATGTGCGTCTTGAAGGCGTCGTGGACGCGTATATGGATCCTCTTCTACTCGGGAAGATAAATACAGAATGGTATCAGATATAATTTAGGGTCATACCCTTGAGAGCCATGACAGAGTTCCATACTCCCTCAGCGAGGTGCAGGCTGGCGATCAACAAGGGCTTATCTTGGGCCAACCTCGATCTAGCTTTTCCGATCAAAGTCCCTGCGTACTTCACATCTTCGATACTCTCCGGGTCGCCAGATGCAGCAGCGTGGCAGCATATCATTCGAATGCCGAACACTAAGATCTGAACCCAATCACTGTCAGAATCCAGGTCCTCACGTACACCCTCTATGCTGGCTTGGTAAGCTTTGCTGACGGTTTGAACGTAAAGTTTGAGTGTGCGGACTGCAAGAGGCGTATCCCCCGACAGGTGGAGAAGACGGGTCATGTGTCTATACACCCGAGGAGAATTGAAGGTATATCGGGTTGCCCACCAGAGGATCTAACCCAGGAGAAGTTACTAGAGATAAAGAAGTAGATTGAAGACGTACATCGATAACCCAGCCTGCATGCTCGCCCGCCCCCCCAGCAGCTTCCCATATGGCCACACTGAGGTCTGCAAACTCCTCAACCTTAACGTTATGTTCCCGTGCACGAGGGAAACTTGTGCTGGAGATGAGTATCATGCGGTAATCCGCACACAATACTCGTGCTTCGTGAAGCCAAGCGGGGGTTTTGGAGATGTAAACAGGAGACTGCGAAAGCACACGATGACGAAGGACGAATGCACGGAGATAAATGGAGATGACGGCAGATCGATGGCCAGTGCGAAATTTGGCGGGCCAGCCAGAACTACATTTGACGTAGTGGCCAAACCACTCCCAGAGTGACTCAGTTGCATCAGAAGCTTCGTTCGCATGCACTTCACAAAGTCGTGCACTTAAAACGACAGCACGCCATAGGAGTCTTTCAGCCCATCTCCACATCTCGCGTAATTGATAAAAAGGGGTGAAATCCAGGCTACCCGTACCTTGTGTTAAGGATGGTGATGGGAATTCGGAAACGACAGTGGTGAAGAGAGGAATTGCAGAATGATATATTCTGAGAGCACGGTAGGACTCTGATGGGAATAGTTTCTCGTGCGACATCCCTGAATAGAACATTGTGAGGGATGAACTTGACAGGAAATAGATCACAAGCCTTGTAGACAGATACTACGAAAGGTCTCTGCCATAGCCCATGCTCGGCCATCTTGTATTTCGGGCGGTGAAGAGTCAGAGAGGCTTACGAAGATCGCTGTCAATTAAATTACCGAGCCACCCTTGGGTTATTATAGGAATAGACACACCTGCACTGGCCTGAGGCCGCTCGCTAGTGCTAGTTGGAATGTGATTCTGCAGCATCAAGATATCAGAAGCTCGACCAAGGTGGTCGAGACATTCCTCTGGTTTGTTCAAGGCGTAAGCAAAGTAGGCAAGGGTGAAATCCAGGGACTGACGGGACGCTCAGACATGCAGTCTACGCGATAACTCGAACTCACATTTGAAGCTTGCATACCTCTTAACTTCTCGTAGTTAACTGAGATTTCTTGAACGCGACCAGATGGTATAATACATTCATTCCCTATATCCAATGGTGGATAAATTTGGTTTCCGGTCACGTCCTCATCGTCTGTGTCCATGGCCAAGAGTGCTCCAAGGGTTCTGGTATGAAATGCAAGCTCAGCAACATCCTGGGAACTTCTGCAGTGCTTGTTAAACTTGCGAAACAGCTCAGACCACGGCAGAGGGGCACCATTGGGTGTTTTAGCTGGAAAACTCGAACACCATTGTCCAGCCGTCAGTGCTGCGCGAAGTTGTGACCAGTAGTGCCGTTCTTTGGAATTGGACATCAAGGCAAATTACGAAAATACCTAGGGGAAACATAAAAATTGAGCATAATAGCCGTGTCAAGGACATTCATTTACCACGCGCCCTCAGTAGATGACAAAAGGACGAAAGTATGCGTCACAGTCGTCACAGTCGTCACATTACGTCAAGTTCTGCTCTGATAATCATGCCAGCCGAGGCCTCCGCATTTTCTACCGCAGATGAAAGCTCAATTACGTGTACAATCTATACCAGATCGGACACTACAGCCGACCGACTGTCCGTCGATGAATTCGATGATTTCTATGATATTCGGAGAACGGCAGACGAGATCACTCACAACGACTTCAAGCGGGTACGTTTCCGATATAGTTCAAACGTACTGAGTTCATGATCATCATAGATAGCACTTCAGTTTCCTGATGAGCTTCTACACGACTCTGTGCCAATATATCGGCGCCTGAGGTCTAAACTGGGTTCTGGAAGGGACCTTTATGTCCTCGCAGACACTTCATACGGCAGGCGCGCAATCCTGAATACAAACTTGCTATATCTTGAGCTTAACATGCTGTTTGTAGCTGCTGCGCTGATGAAGTAGCCGCTCAGCACGTTAATGCTGATGCGATAGTCCATTTTGGCCACGCTTGTATGAGTTTGTGAGTAATTAACCCTTGAAAAAACTGTGCTTTCCTCAGTCTTAATAGGACCTCTCGCCTTCCAATTGTCTACATCTTTGGACAAAAACCACTCGATATCCAGCGGTGCGTGTCAGTATTAGTAGAGGCGTACCAGTCCCATGGTTCGGACTACCCATCGCGAATGGCACTCCTTCGTCACGAAGTTGGTTATACACATCTCGCAGGTATGCCTGGCTGGCCTCCTTTGACTCGCATTTTGCCATCGCTCTACATAGGATCTATCTTGACCCAACTACGAGTTGCCCTCGAACCATTCAATGTTACCATTCAATACGTTGAATATGCCTCTAAATCAGTACCTTCCGCGACCACTTCCACTGACTCGACGATAATCTCGGATTTCAGTCTCGTATTTTACATCGGCAGCGAAAGTCTTTCCTTAACAAACCTCCTAATGACTCACGCCTTTTGTGATGTCAGTCTACATCCCAATGCACTATGCTTCCTCAAGAACTTACTCGACCTCTCGACCACCAGGTATTCTCGTATGATCCATGCACTGGAAGCACCAGACTGGAATCTCATCGCACAAACAAAATGCTTATGCGCCGATACGTAGTCGTCCAGAAGGCAAGAGATGCCGACGTCTTCGGGATTCTCGTAGGCACACTGGGTGTCGGTCTGTCTTTTTTGCACTCTCATACGAACCATGTACTTAATTTCGGTGCATTCAGCATCTTATTTACCTCTGATAACATACCTTCGCAAACTCCTCGCCTCACACCATAAAAAATCCTACGTGATCTCTGTGGGCAGACTTACCCAATCTAAACTCGCCAATTTCCTCGAAATTGAGTGTTTTGTTCTAGTCGCGTGCCCTGAAAATAGCCTGATCGAGTCAAAAGAGTTTCTTAAACCTATCATTACACCATATGAAATGGAAGTGTCACTGAAGCAAGAGGTTAGTTGGACCGGGCGATATGTGTTGGATTTCGATCAGGTAATGGAGGGAGGGAAGGGGAAAGAGGATAACAGGCAGGACGTTGATGAAAGTAGAGATGATAAACTTTCTCGTGCAAAAGTGGACAATGAGGATATCGAAGGAGATGCACAACAGGATTTTGATAAACCCCAGTTTTCTCTTGTCACAGGAAAATATCGACATGCAAAACGATATGTTGCAGGCATTGAGACTACGCTACAGTCAGCACAAAACTTAACTGGGTCTGGTTCGATAATCCTCCGTGATCAAAATTCCGCCATCTCCAGACTGGGTGACGATGCTGCAGGTATTGTGGGTCGTCATGGAAGCTGTCGAAAACTGATTCTTCCATCTCCAGCGCACTTTCTTCAGGAAAGGACCTATAGAGGCCTCGAAGTACGGATGGACGAAGATGCGCCGAGTGTTTTGGAGCAAGGCAGGAGGGGTATTGCCAGGAATTATCAGACAGATTACAGAGCTTACGAAAGTGAGAAGGATCAGTTGCTATAGCGTGTACAGTATATTCAAAATTTAGGGGCACTGCTGTATCGAGCCGGCTGCCCACATCCTAACAAAATAGAGTCCGTGTGGAGGGTGTTGATTCGATTGGCCCAGAAATTAGGAAATGCAGTATCATCACTGTAAGAGATATAAGTTTGAGAAAGCATCGAGAAAGCATCGCTGGGAACAGAAAATCAAACCAATTGCACTCGTCTAACCTCTAAAACAGCATTCCAAGGCCGAACATGAGACGACATACTTACTCAAAGTACCCAGTCACCTTTGAGGCCTTCCATTTTATTCAGAATTCTGCACTATGTGGTGAAAAGGCTATTCTCAATTTAAGAAGTCCGGATCCTCCTCTACAAGCATCTCGAGTAACTTGTAAAATGAAGCAGCAGGGAATCCAACGACATTCTGATAGTCCCCTTCAATCTTGCGGATCAGAATACCTCCTAGACCCTGCCCCAGTCAGTCAATTTTTAACTATCAGAGTGGTAACACTACTTGGATGGCAAAACCTCCAGCTCGATCGACACCTTCCCCGCTATCAACGTATGCCTGAATAAGGTACTCTGGGTTGTCGGCAAAATAAACCAAAGTCCGTTCATCGATTGATCTACGGGACAATTGTCAAAGCGGAGACTCGAAGCCACGAGATGAGCACACACTTGATGGTGTATCCGGGTGAATATATGACAGGATACGCTACATGAGAAAACATGTATATATTAGACTCAGATGTCGAGAGATACGAGGATGGAAGCTGACCAACACAGACGCCGGTAACCACCTCACAAACACCACCATTCATGTCCATGAGCATCCTCAGATTGTCCGACCTGTTCAGAGGTTTTTCTAATAACTCCTGGTTGATCTGCGGAAGGACAGTATAAGATGTTTGGGAAGTGGATGGCAAAGCATGTGTTAGCACGATAGTATCGGCTATCCACAAAGTCCTGAGCTACAGTTTAGAGACAAGTAAATGGCTTGGCCATACCTGCAATCACAAGATCAGGTGCATTATCAGGGTCTTCTCGCTAAATTTTCATTTAATCGGTAGTCGGAGAGCAGTGGAGCTTGAGTGCACACCACAAGTCGCTCATAAACTTCAGCAACCTTATGTGAAGCAGTCGCTACAGGATATTCATGCACGTCCGAGAAAGAGCTGGACGAAAGATTCTCTTCGAATGTTGAGGGTACGATATCTGGTGCCAGACCCTAAATCCACTTCGCGCAGCCACAGACAGAGGTTGAATTGAATGTCAGAAAAACAAAGATGCACGAACGAAAGTATTGAGGATTTCCTTTCTCCTGGGACTGTTTGATGCCAGAACAATTCTCTTCCCCTCGAGCTTCTTTATGGCTGGCGTTCGGAGGGCATGGGGCAGGATATGTCTCGACATGGGAATAAAGATGCAGGAGCAGCGTGATGGTCACGATGGGGATGCGTGACAAAGGAATTCAATTCAACGCCCTTAGAAATGCGTTTTCGAGCAACAATTGTATCAATATCGGTCTTTCATAGTCAGCTAACGATCTCATGTTTCTGGAATTATGCTAATATTAGCTAGAAATCACTCAGTCTATAGAGAAGCTTCAGAAGCGATTTACTCTCAAATTTACGCCTGAAAATTTACATATTGTATGCAATCACGAGGCGAATGAAGGAGGCATGCAAGTCTGGTCGTAGGTCTTCTTGCCCCCTTGAAAGCATAAGCATACATCTAAGGCATCTGGTAGATTGATCAAAGTAGAGTCCATTTTCACCGACTATAGGATTGAATCCAATTCAGATAATGAAATAACCATGGCTCTATCTTCTGAAGCTCTTCTTGCTGCCTTGCGTTCAGCTACTGCATCTTCTTATCAAGCAGAAGAAACCGTCATGAAGCTAGCAAAGAAGAATGACCGTGCAGTCCTGAGATTCGACATCATCATTACCAACTCCATAGGGAGAGATGCCAAGGTCTCTCATGATGTACTTGTTGATGTACTGAAGCCCCACGAAGTAGCGAAGCTCGTGGAGCCATTGTGTCCTGAAGAAAATGCAAGTTGATCCTTCATCGGATGAGAAGTGAAGAGTAACATTGGATTTCTAGACGCATATTCTCCTTCCCCCACTACATAAACTCCGCACTATTGTAGAAAGACTTCGCCCAATGTCCGATATACTCGCCTTGCGGGCTAACAATAACGGCACACTCCAACTAGCAATCCGCACAGAAATGGCACATGTCCGAACGGAGTGGAAAAACCTGACCAATCCGAAATGTACGTGTTGACTTTCCTTCAGACACCTGTTTCTATTCATTATGATCTCTAGACGTTGACGAAGAGCCATCCGCCGATGAGAAAATTGATATAGACAAAATCTTTACTGTTCATGTGTCAATCCGTAGTTTTCTCAAGTTCCTTAACTGCCACGTCATTTCTAAGACGACAATTGCATGTAAGTCTTCATTTTTCCATGGTAAGTGGCTTCTAACCGGTCACCTAGGTATATGCGAAAACCATTGTTTGATTCTCTACGTGTACTTTGGCGGTTCAGCCGAAGTTGGTGGCGTTTTGACATTTTATATACCAGCGATTATCGATGATAATTGATTTTTCCGATGGATCTTGTTTGGGTCAGAGTTGGATGGGTAGTGGAATTATAATGGTCATGCTCCTCCGACTTGCGGTTAACATAGTTTGGTTTCGTGAAGGCACCTACGATCAGCCCCTCCGACCAGGAATCTGCGCAATAGCAACTGTCCTTTATAGGCAGTGGTTTTGAACCATATATTATTGTTCTCAATATAGGTCGGGAAACTTTTGCATCCCCTCGTACTCGCTTGTTCACATTCTGTTCATGGATCATTATGATGCTCGCTCTAACTTAATAATCCAAGGAGAAAAATATCCGTAAGGGATACTGACATAGATGCCCAGAGTAACAAAAAATCAAAACCAGAGTATACTCTCCAATCCATCGCCTTCACCGAGAACTGATGGACGAAGAGCTCTCCATCCAAGACAATAAGTCGCTTATCACTGACTCTCGACTCATCGCTGTGTTCATCAGAGCCGCCAGCCCAGTATGAGTGATGTCATGCTCTTTGCTGGATTGCACCTTCCCCTGCCCTTTGTCCTCAAAGATTCCAAAATCGGAATGAAGCGTTGACGCCGAAGGAAACGGGTTTAGACCCATAGCGATAATCATATGTTCAAGTCTCTGATTCTTGGGTGTAATGTACTTCTCGGGGATAGCTGCTTCTTGAAGCAGCGAAGTAGTCGTACTACTGGTCCGTTCACCTTCGGCTTTCGGTTTCTCCATCGAGTTGAAATGACCTTGGCCATCATTTGTGGCTCCAGCTTCAAATTTTCCATCACTATTTGAATCAATGACGGATCGAGCGAACGACCCGAACATGGATTTTGCACAGTCAGGATCTCGGTGCCAGCTTGGAAAATTGTGATCGAAACTGAAAGGAATATGAACATTTTCGTCTGCAGGAGTGGCGAAGTCGGCGAGGGACGTTTCAGTGATTATGCATGAAGAGTAAGAAGAAATAGAGGAAGTGGATGTCTGGGCTGGGGGAAGAGAAAGTGATAGGGAAGATGGGTCGAGCACAACAGTCATTTGTTGAAGTTTCGGAATGACTGAAGTAGCTGCGGATATGGAGTAGGCTTTCTGTTTGGGTGAGGGACGCGTAGTTGGGATAGATGAAATGGTAGCGGTTTGAAGTAAGTTGTTAAGCTTGATGGACTTGACACGAAGAGCAGAGAGAATTACTGGGAATTTGAAATCTGTGAAAAACCATAATTGTCAGACATATCAAAGTCAGACCAAGAAGTCGGAGTAGTCCCCACTGTTGTTCTCCTCGTATCTGAGACCTTTGACGAAATTAAGTCGACTAGTGGTAGCATCTTCGGGCTGTCGATGCTCATGGGGAGAGTCATTTATAGCTTCTGCGATAGGACCTTTGTGGCCAACCTCTTTCCCGATGGATTGAATGACTGCCGGTATGTTGAAGTGGTCACCCAGAGAATCCTTTGTCCTGTCTAGCGTTTGTTGCTGAGCTTCGGGTGATACCGGAAGCGGAGGTAGAGATTGTGAGGATGGTTCGCAATCAAAGATAGCCTTCTTGGTCTCCACGGGATGGACCTCATATATGACAAAATAGCCCAAGTCGTGATGATCGTCCAGCTTTTCCTCGCTTGTCATCGTTTTCGAACCACCAGTACTCGGAGGTTTATCGAAATTCAAATTGGCCTCCAAGTCTTTGTGAACACCACACCAGACTTTGCGTGAGATTGGTCCCGTCTGAGTGAAAGGACGCCGCGACCACTCGACTTGGTATCCCAAAAACTCCTTTATTAGCATCCAGAAAAAAATGAAGAGATAGACGAGGTAGACACCACATGTTTTTAGATTACTCCAGAATGGCATCGTCGCAGAAGAGAGAGTTGGGAGAAATCAAGAAACACCTAGTGGATGAGACAGCAGTGAGACGGCTTAAAAATTCCGGGTGTGTTGGCTGACATTTCGAGTTTGCCTAATTCCGAGACGAAGTGCGAAGTAAACCACCTTGGATAGAACAGCCGAAATATGCATCATCAATAAATAAATAGTTGGAAGAAAACAAGACCCGGA
>Ga0157366_1000882_pt1 | contig 12787 bp, 13 predicted proteins | sample AttbisABBM1_FD_113149 | JGI IMG/M metagenome (GOLD analysis project Ga0157366, IMG submission 113149) | Fungus gardens microbial communities from leaf cutter ant in Botucatu, State of São Paulo, Brazil - Atta bisphaerica ABBM1 | ecosystem: Host-associated > Fungi > Mycelium > Unclassified ...
CTTAGTGCTTGAGATCCTATCTCCTTCTTGCCTCTTAACCTCTCTTCTTCTCTTCTACTCTTCCTCCAATACTTGTTCAAGTTTGTCACCCTCTCATACCACTGCTCAATACTTCTAGAGAGGTATTTTGATTTCATTAGTTTTTACTGAATAATCACATTCATCCCTTGTTTAAACTCTTCTATTAATAGTTGTTCTTTATATCTGCTATCTCTTGCTGCTCTTCTAAGCTCCTACACAAATTCTTCTATTATCTTATTCCCTTGTTCTACCTTTTTCAACTCAGCCACCTTCATTGTCTTGTCATCTCCCCTACCAAATTCTTCCTTTAAATCTGCCAGAAATTCCCCTATTGCTTTGTAATTCAAAAGCCCTCCTTCTAAATTCTCTATTGCATTCTCCTTCTAGATGTCTGCTAACCCTTCCTATATATAAGAAAACCTACTGTATCTGCTCTTCTACTAGTACCTCCCTCATTCTTATTCTGATATATAACTTGCATACTATCAGAAACCCTGAAACCTTATTTACAGCCCCATGAAATATTTGTAGCTTAACCACTTCTACATTTGACCTAGTATTGGGTTAAGAGACTGCTACTACTGCTTCTCCTACTACTCCTCCCAGACCAGCTACTTTTATTACTGTCTGATTATTTGTTCCAAGTTAATTAAGCTGTATTGACTCATGTTATGGTAAAAAGGTAGTGAATCAATTGGAGTCAGTGATGATAATATTAGGGTAGGATAGGAAGTGAAGATATATAAAGAAACAGAGCAAAACCAGTGCTAGTTTCCCTCTCCAACTTGTAATCTAAACTTGACTCAATCTTGGTAGATACTAGTAAGCTCTCTTCTTGTCCTATCTCATACTGTCTACTGACTACCTCAACTACTAACTATTGTTCTAAGAAGATTTGTAAACAATTTTGACCTAAGAAGGTTGTTCTACTCTAAATGATGCTTTAAGAGCAGCTGCCATTTTTGTACATGTACAGATCACAAGTAGATGCTGCAGCACAGAGCTTTCATATGAAAAAGTACAAGTATATTACACAATACTGTATACTTAAATAATAAGTATATCTAGAAAGAGGTCTGTGCCTAGTCTCCATCATCCACATCAGCCTTCTGGTAACTAATACCAATCCCTTGGACCTAAGGTCTAGCCTTGTCTTCTTAACTTTGAGCAATGTTGCCCTTGGTTAAAAATAAATAGAGAGTAAAAGAGAAAAAGTCCTAAGCTAGGCAGTTTCAAGATGGGATATCAAGTTTTAATGTTACAACTTAAGTCTCAAAGTGTTAAAATGAAAGATAAACTTTGTATTAGAGTTAACATAGGAAAACTCAATGAAGTTTCAAGTACAAGTTTGTCTACCTTATATATATATTAGACTACCAGTCCATGCTACACTAACCTTAGCCTACCCTAAAAGATCATATATTTTCCTTAAGATTAACATATGTAAAATATACTGTATGATATCGTCTTATTCCAGAACCTTCTATGATATTTTATATATTATGTGATTGTGTGACTTGTGACTGTGACATTTTGTGACATCATGCTAACCCCTAACCCTAAGTCTGAAAATAAATGTAAAATATAAAATATAAAGTTTACTATCTACAATTTTGATACTACCAGAATGTTGTGACAATCACTAATCAGAATGATCAATAGTTCACTAAAGTAGTTTTAAGTCACAAGAGTCTCATAGGAATCATAAGAGAACTCAACAAGAAGTCTCCAATGTATTCCTACACTATATATGCTACTATTACAAGTCCTACTCTAAACTGCATATGTTGTCTATAAGTCTACCATACTGTTACCACAAGGTGAACATGCTACAACCATACCTTTGACATCATTGTTCTAGTTTTTTCTACTATGTTCCAGACCTATGATATTACATGCTTCTTCATCATTCAAGAAATAAAAGAAACAGAAAAGAAAAGAAAAAGGTAAATCAAATAAAATAAAATAAAATATAAGAGTTCAAGCATACTACATCACTATTTTCAACTGAGGCTGAATACATGGCCCTTTCTAATTGTGGCCATCAACTTGTTTGAACAAGAAACCTCTCCAATGAGATCAGTTTTAATGTTTCATCTTCTCATCTTTATGGTGACAATCTTGGAAAAGTTCACTTTTCTGGGGTATTTACTATCACTATATAAGAGACCTAATTGAGAACAAACAAGTTAAACCATATCATATCAATAGAAAAAGAATCCTACTGATATTCTAACAAAAAATCTTGGTCAAGTCTTATTCAGTCATTTCCATCTGTCTCTTAGCTTAGAGATACTCTAAGCCCATCTGCTTCTATTTCTATTGCTTAACAGCTAATATCTTAAGTGAGAAGAAGTGTTGCAAAGCACTTACTTACTAAGTGTTTAGTTCATAATCAATGGTACTGATTAGGTAGTCAATGAAAAATTTTCACATAGGTTGAATCATTAATACTACTACTTGTCCTCTATCATTATGTGTACTTCCTAAGCTCTCTATTATAGTACTTACTACAGATAAGTGGTTGTCAGTTGTCCACACTGCATTATGCTGCTGTACATTCTGTTCCTTCCAACAGAATAGACAAGCCCATAAGAGGATCCACCACAGGGATTCAAGATCAAAGTTGTACTGATATAATGGGGGCCACTGCTCCTTGGTATTATATACCACATGAGTTGATAGTAATTCACCATTAATATAAGAGCTACAAGACAGTAAGCATCACTAGACATCCATCAAACAGCTACAGAACACACCGATACAAGCATCATGAATTCCCTCGGAAAACAACTTGAGGTTGGATACCCTATCAAGTGGCTTGCCAACATCTTCATACACTAGCCAATATTAGAACTTGGCTTTGTAGTCAAATTATAGTTTTTCCTGACAAATATTAGCTAATTTAGACAGTGGCTAGTTGTTTTACAACAATATCTATTACAAAATACTATGCATACTTCACCCACTTCTTTCTTGCCACCTGCTCACTCGAGATTAGAAAGCTCAATATCATTCATCACATCTGCATTTGGTCCAAACCATACCAGAATGACTGATGAATTTCCAGATAGCCATTGACATCATTGGGAGCAGTGGCATAGCTGTAATGTAACCAGGCATGTAGAGCATGTATGAAGGGAACGAGTCTCTCGAGTTGAGGAGGAACGGATTGTTTGATATGCATATTATATGGGGTTTGCATAATATAAGTCCTATCTGGACTTGAAGGTCATGTGCTAGGTCTCTTCTGTTAGAAGAGACACAGAATAGGCAGGCCCACAGGAGGATCCACCACAGGGATTCGAGATCGTAGTCGTACCGATAGAATGGGGGCCACTGCTCCTCGGCACCATATGCCACACGAGAAGATAGGAGATCATAAATGAACCTTCTGCTTTGTGGGGTAGATTTTATCAGCCTCTGGCGTGAATGGACTTCCCAAGGCATGAAAAATGGAGTACCTTTTGGCATATGGGGGGAGGCTTCTCTCTCAGCCTCTGGCGTGAATGGACTTCCCATGGCATGAAAAACAGAGTACCCTGCAGAAACTTAGCGACAACAAAGGCAGCATATCGAGAAATGTAAATTACCGTTTTCGGGTCCTTATGGCCACTTGGCGTACTATCAAACTCCCGTGCATATTCCGGATCACTGACCCTTCCAATCCACTTGCCGTCTTCATTTTTCACCAATATGATGTTCCCCACACTGATATCACGGTGCACCCACTTTGCCAGCAACATCAATATAAGGGCTACAAGACAGTAAGCACCACTAGACATCCATCAAACAGCTACAGGACGCACCGATACAAGCATCGTGAATTCCCTTGGAAAACGACTTGAGGTTGGGCGCCTTGTCGAGTGGCTTGCCAACATCTTCATACACCAGCCGATATTGGAACTTGGCTTTGTAGTCACGGGAAGGCAGATGCGCAGGCGTGCTTCCTGCCTTCCCTGAGTAGTTTGAACTCATTGTGAGTTGCATAGAACCTGAGACTGTCCGTTTCTTCGTCTCAGTTGGTGGCTCTTGCATCAGCTCTGTATCGAATATCTTGGGATCGGGATCAGCTCCTTGAGCGCGTTCTTTTGTAAGCTTACCTCGCTGGTCGCACTCAATGGCCATGAAATATTGATTGTATTGCCTTCCGTGGAGGATATCAGTAATAATACTCTTGAGTCTCTCGCCGTCGGCCGTGTCGATGTTGGCGTCCCACGTGTAGTGATCCACGTCCACATTGTCCAGGGCTGCAAATATCTTGCTGATGTTATTTCCCTCTGTGTGTGAATCCTTATCCAGCCACACATCCTTCACAACCGGCGCCTGCCTCCATTCTTCTCCTTCCTAATTTCCTCCTCTGATGTTCCACCAACCTCAACAGCCTCCCAAACCCGCGTCATCCTTCCAGCGATGCAAAGGACTCGCCCACGGAAGAGGGGATTGATCGTCCGAAAGAACCTGCCATCGACTTGGTACACATAGCACATGCGATTGTGGAACATGACACGCCTTACTGTGGGATCGAAGCCCATTTCATCCTTCGTGGCATGCACGAACGAAACAAAAACTCGGATGAAATCATCAAGCCTCTGCCAAGGTTGTGAGACAACGAGCATCTATGTGAGCCATGACACACCTGAGTCCAATCAAAGGCTTCTGACTTGACGGAGTGAGAACGCGAAAAGTACCACAACGACATCTCATTGTCCTCGATTGTAATCTAGGAACTGGTGGGCTTAAAATGGATGTTCATTCAAGGAAACACATACACCATACATCCACATACGGCAGGGATCATCATTCATGATATAACTTGCAGCACTAAGAAGCTGCTGCCTATTCTGATTTCGACGTCAGTTGCAACCCATGACCATCGGCAACACGAGCGTACCATTTGGACGCTCTTGCTGTCCTTATTTTTCTTGAACTCTGCAATAATGGCTGTATCGGATCCCAGGAGTTGGTCGAATGTCATGCCTTCCAGTCTCATACATGCATCAATTTTGGATGCTGCGCTGCTCACAGACTCGCCCTTGAGCAACTGATGAGGGCAGCCTGTGTACCGGAAACTGGGATGCCGAAGTTGGCAAGTTGTAGGATCGGTGACTTCAAGGCCAAGCAGCGTGTTCACTATCATTTCCAGGGGCTTGAAAACTTTTTGCTCACGCTCCGTCGATGAAGAGGGGTTGGTGCGACCGAAAGCTTTCCATTGGTCAAGATGCCCAGATCCAACCAAGACATCACGAGCGCATCTTATATTCTCAGCAGATGGTGAGAAGGGCATGTAATGAGAAATAAATGTTTCCACTGGGCAGGAAAGGAGTTCATCTTGCATTTCCTTTGCGATGTTGGGGCGAAGAGTTGGTTGAGTGTCACGCACGGTCTGAGACTACAGTTTGTGCATATTAGACACATAGATAGGACTCAACCTATAGGACATTACGGGTGGGGTATTTGGATGCGACATGTAACTTGATCAAATAGCAGCTCAGACGAGCCCATTAAATCTATCTCCTTTTGGCCTATGGCATCACACGACTCACCCTATCATGTTGACTGCATTGAGTTTACTCGTAGACTAAAGATTGAAGTTGGTCAGCCTCATCTCAAAATGGCCGGGCTAGCCTCAAACTATCCGGGATCCTGGAAAGTCTAGTAGGTGCTACAACGATATGCCCACCGAATATCACATTGTGAACACGCATATTCTAAATCATCCGTCTAGTCTGGATAAGCGAGCAAGCTATACAAAGTATTCTTCGAGATACAGTCCCTATGATGACCTTTGACGCGTTGCATAGGCATATTTTTCAAGATTTTACTGATGTGGCTCAATGCCCCTGTATGTCTCTGTCTTCAACCCTTGATTCCTGAAAGGCCCCTCACCACTTCCGACATTGTGTTTCTGAACGCCAGTTCCAAAGCCACTATTACCAAAGCCACTGCTAGTAGAAACACTGCTACGAGTGTGCCGACGTTCTTGTTGCGGGCCACTGTGGCTGGTGGTATCGGTGTATTGGCCCCCACTGGCAATACTACTGTGACCTTCGTTCTCCCGCTGGCCATAATGTTCTTGCTCCCTTTCGCCGTGGCATTCTTTCTCACTGCGAGCATTATTTTCTTCCTCACGACGTTGCTTCTCGCTCTTCTTCCGGTTCACCCTCTCAACAACATTCTTCAATCCAAAAGATTCACCGACAGTGAAACCACCGACGCTAACGATCAAGAAGGACCAAAAGACATCTTGAATGGCAGAAAGGAAAAGGATAGAAGAACCGAATTTCTTTGGAGAGAAAATACAACCAAGAAGACCTGTGTAGGCAAATACGGCATTGAGTGTGGCTATGGCCAAGTGTTAGCCAAAAATCATATCAAACACAATGAAGGGAGAATTAAAAAGCTTACCGATAACTTTGTGCGCGTCATCATGGTGAGACATCCCAGCAGATAAAGCAGCCACAGCGCGACCCATAATCAAAGATGCAAGAACATACGCGCCACCGGGGTCGGCATCACGGTATATAAATTGCTTTAATCACCGGTGATCAGAACGTTTCAATCAACAAAATGTACCGGCGACATACCAAACCAGTCATCTTGCTCACAAAGGCAGGGACAGGGCCATCATAGGCCGCAATGGGCATAAACATAATCCCAAGTGCAAAAAATACATCGAAGACACCTTTCAGCAAGACAACATATCGAGCGCGATTTGCGCGCTGAACATGAGTAATTTGGGATTGAGACTGAGTAGAGAGATGTGAAGACATATTGGTGGGGGCAAGACATATGAGGCAGGGGACTATATATGATGTAGAGGAGACTGTGGAGTGTTCTGTTCCAAAATGTGTCTTATTGCCTCATAAATCCTACGTTCCTTCTCGTACCGCCCCATATCCTGGTCAAACGCATGTCTCGCATCCTCCATCTGCTTCAGCTCTGCATCATGCTTGTCCTTAGTTTCTTCCCACTGCTTCCTCAGAATAACCGTCTCTTCCGCATGTCTTCGCTTTTCCTCCTCATACTCTTCCTTCTCCAGATGAAACTTTTCTATATCCTCAATCAACATCTGTCTGTCATCGGTCAGTCTCATTCTCTGTTCTTCCAACTCCATTTTCTGCCTCTCAACATCCTTTTGTAGTGCTCGATACACTCGCATCCCATCATCCAACTTATACCTCTCCTCTTCTATCGTACGTTTCTCCGATCCAATCATCGTTTCATCTTCTCTCATCCTTTGTCTATTCGCTTCCATCAACACCTTGGCATCCTCCAATTCTCGCCAATCATCCTTCGTTCTCTTCTTCCATGTCTTGTATTTATCTTTCTTCCTCATCAATATATCCCATTCCACTCTCAACTTTTCTTGTTCTGTTAAATCGTGAACTTCATCTCGAGGACGGACAATTCGCTGTGTCGTCAAGTTGGCGCCTCCCAAAGAGATCGAGTTCATACTTGGATATATAAGTGGTTCTTCGGATGTAGTTCGTGGTGTGTGCGTGTAGGTCCGTCCAATTGGTGGTGGGGACGCTAGTCGAGAGTTGTAGTCTCGGCCGTTTAACAAGGGTGAAGTAATGGGGGACGAAGAAGGTCCACGATCTTTGAGTCTGCTGGTACTTGGACCGGATGAAGGAGAATTGTTCATTAGTGTAGGTCTAGACGAAAATGCAGTCGTGTAAGATAGCAGCAGCTTGACCTTTACGTTTGACTTACGACATGGCTGTTCGCCGAGTCTGTGTTTGTGTTTGTGTCCGAGTCATCATCACATTCAAATACGTTTTCAAATGTGCTACGAGGCTAAGAGCAAAGATCGGGTGTCTGTCAGTCCATGTGGAAGTGATTGGGTGCTTATAAAAGCATGATAGTGTAAAACAAAGTGATTCTATCAAATACAAACGTTGATTTAGAAATATTGCGTGTAATCAACATTGCTGAACGAAAATCCAGATATAATATAATATAATGCAGCTAGTCAATATCATGGACTAGCATACGAAACCATACTCTGCCTCGACATCGGCCTCCCATATCCTCCCTCCTACCCACTCCCCCTGTCCATCTGCGCCGGTACTGACGAAGGCGCATCCCAAAACGCAGGATCAACATACTTACTTGAATCAAACTTACCATATGACCCTTGACTCCTCAACGACCCCGTCGACCCTGCTTTTTCCGAACGCAAATACATCCCTTGTCCATTCCCAGTTCTCAGATACTGTTGCCGTTCTGCTGTTGCTGAAGCTCGCGAGGGCAGAGGATGCAATAATGCAGGCCCAGGTGTCATCCCCGCGTTAGTATTATTTTGATGCTCACTTTCACTTCCAGCTACACTTCCACTACCGAGCATAGCAGCACCATCATAACGCTTGATGACCATATTTTTCGGTTTCCTTTCCTCAGACGGCACAGCGGATTCCACACTAGGTAATCCTTGGGCCTGGAATATCTTTGGTGTTGATCGAGGGATAGGTGAAATCGAGCGAGGGTAAGATAGCTGTTGAGAGGGATGAGTGTCTTCCTGGATCTTCGTTGTCGATGTGGCATTGCCTTGATCCGAGGGAGTTAAGCTACGAGACGGAGGTTGCCTAGGACTCAAGAAACGAGCATCTTGTATTATCCCATCTTGTTGGTCAGAACTGCGGGCGTGATCACTCTACAATCACAATGTAAGCAGTAAACAGCAACGACCACAGAATTACTTGCAGGTGTTTGAACAGCAATCTCAATCCCCGGGCTGTTATCATTCCCACCCCCATTCATCGCATCTCCAATCACCATTCCAAGAGGGTACAACCCCTTTTTCCCTTTCCGTTTATCTCCCTTAGGCATTGGTGTGGGCGTGTCAATCGCTCCACCACTACCACTGCGTCCACTTGCCCCACTAGCATTTGATAATCCACTCTTCCTCGTTCTAAGAGGCGCAACCACCGGAAAACCTATGCCCCCATGAGCTGAACTACCACCACTAAGTACAGAAGCTGGTCTCAGCAACGCACTATCTGCAGGCGGTTGACGCGCAAACACATATTGTTCCTGAGAATGCTGCTGTTGTCGCTGTCGCTGGGGAGCCGTAGAATCAGGTCCACCGGTTCCTACACCCGCCGCATTGGAAGCATCATTCACATTGGCCTGCAAATCAGGAGACTCTGGATCAGGATTGACAGCAAACATCCTACTACTCGTCGATTTCCCAGATTTCATCGACCGTCGATCAAGCAGTGATTCTCTTGAACCGGCACTACCCGCATAGCCATGTGGCGTTGGTCCAGTTACCCCGGTGAAGTTGGCCCTGACGGGAGTTGGATTTCGGCTCATCGGATTTTCTCTAATCACGCTCAACTTCTTCGGTATGCCTGCTGCTTGTGATCGAGCACTTTTCCCTGACGCACTCATGGGTCCACCTCCCCTTCCACTCATGCTATTCGGACTACCAACACTGGCATTCACCTGTCCTCTCAAATATCTACCATTAGGCCCTCCAGGGGTATTGAGTAAATCGAACTGCGAAGTCGATATAGATGTTGATGCCCAAGAATCGATAGATGAAGTTCGAGGCTTATGTTTTCCTTGACTCGTATGGATTCTCGGCTCAGGATATGCACGCTCCCTCGAACGAACGCGGGATGCCAGAGATCCACCACTGACACTACCAACATGTGAATGTCTCTGTGACTGTGGTCGTGTGAGCGGCGCAGCAACAGCTGAGCTTAAGCCAGTCTCATGTACAACAGGAGCTGATGAACTTCCCGCTTGATCATCCTCTTCCGCTTCAGGATCAATCAGAACCTTCTGTTTCGGTTTTTTCCTGAAACTGAGACTTCGATACCACGAAGCCGCAGTCTGTTTGAGTGAAGGGCGACGAGCTCGGAATTTGGCTTTAGACTTGACCGGTGAAGTCGGAGCATAACCATCGTTCGAGGTATTAGTATCGATAGTTAACGTTGCTGGATCCGGGGGAGTAGGGCCATGAAAAGCACTGTGTTCTGCACCTGTAACCCATTGTTCTGGCTGACCGATACCGTATGTTTTCTCGATAACGGATTGTGGTGGTATAGATACAGGGTATCGATCGACTGAAGGTACCGGCGTGGATTCCCTTTGTGGTACCATGTCGTTGTACCGTTGAGGGACAGGTCGTTGGATAGGCGAATAACCAGTTTTCGTGAGCACTGTCTGGCCATCTGGTAAGACTTGAGGGACTCGAGGGGGAGTGACGATGGGAATAGAGTCGAGTTCTTGGTAAGATGTTTCGCCCGCGTCGCGGCCATGGTCCCCCTCTTCTTCCATCTTTTGAGTGCCAGCAACAGAGGTTTGAGATGGTCTACATCGCCATCCAGAGACAGAAGCAGAGCCAGTACCTGGTTGAGCGCCCCAGTCGATGCCAGAGCTAGGCCCAACGCCAGAACTTTCAGCTGCACTTGGCCGAGCATTAACAGTGGCTTCGGCTTCAATTTGCATCTGCATCCTTAGGGTATTTTCTGCTTGAGCCTTCATAAACCCCTTCTCGAACCCCTCTCTCCTTCCCTGTTCTCTGGCCCTATCCATTATTCTCTCTCGTCTTAGTCCCCAGGCTGTGTCTTTAGCTCTTCCTATCTCCTTTTCCGCCTCTTCTCTCGCATTCTTTTCTGAATCCAACTCCCGCTGTAACCTCTTGACTTCTCTCGTTCTATGTTCCAACTCGAATCGCGCCACACGTAAATCCTGTGATGTGTGTTCAGCCAACGATTCGGCTGTTTCACGTAGATTTGTGAGGCGGGTGAATGCACTGAAAGAATCACGTTCGAGGGCAGCACATTTGTGTGATTCGGTATCAAGGAGTGTCAGGGTGTTAGTTAGAGTGCTATGGAGTTTGGATGTCTCGTGTTCAGCAGAAATAACCATACGAATTAAGTCCTTTTTTGAATATGATGATTGAGAAAGTGCCTTTTCTCGTGAACGCCACCATGTCTTTGATGTGGTGTTGCGATTGTCGTTGTGGTGATTGTCGTTATGACTGCCACTGGTGTGGCTGTTGGCCTCAGCTGTGTGAGGACGAGTAGGGCCATTGCGATGATGGTAGTTCCTTCTGTGTCGTTGTTCTCTGTCCCGATCTCTTGGTGAAGACTGAGACTGTTGTGACGGAGAACCAGATGTCGGGGATAACAGCTCTGTACGTGGTGAACGATCATCACTTTAACCAAAGAAATCATTCAACCATCGAATATGCATAAGAGGAAGAAGCTTACTCAGTATATATGGAGACAGGCATAGTAGGACATAATCATCACGGGCGAAAGCTCATCATGGTCATAGACAAGGACAGCATTGTCTAATCAAAAAGCTTGAGACGCGCACGCGCCAGACCTCACATGATAACAAATATGATAACAAGGCTATTGGAAGAATTTGTCGTATTTTGACAGTATCTTTCTGGGCTTTACTCGTGTGTAATTTTTCAGATTCCCAAACAAAATCTCGTCTCTCCCCTCTGCCATCCTAACGACTTCCCTCAACGGTCCTAGTGCCTCCTCTTCGAGCACACTCAATGCCTTCGCTTTTGCTTGTTTGGCTATTTGACTAATTTTTTTTGGTGGCGGCGGTTTATACTGTGGGGAGTCAGGCGGAAGTTGTCCATTCCAGACCAGTCCTCTATTATTTCCCTCGCTGTGACGGCGGCGCTCCTGATAGATGAAATGACCAAGAAATTTGGTGATCTGGTGAGCAAGTCCTCGGGTATGGGACGAGTTATAGAGAAAAAAGAGCGTATTGTCCACTGAAAAAAATACTTGACATCAGTACCCTTGTTTCTGGATTTGAGCATACTTCGTTTATTCCAAACATTCAACCAGGCTTCCTGTTTCTCTTTCATCTCTCTGTCTTTTGTGGCGCTATTTTTGGCACGCATGTAAACCAGACCAGCCCGCCGAAATGTAGTCCTATAGAGATTTCGTAGGGCAGTAGACTGAGTGTTGCGTTGAAGTACTGATGCCGAGCATGTCCTTCGGAACAGCCGGTAGAAGCTGCGAAAGTCAGCTGGAAGACCCCTCAGAACAGGTGTTGTCATTGAGAAAAAGGGAAACTAGTGTGAGGCTCATGACCTAAACTGAATATGGTATGTCATTACCACGACCTACAAACACTCGTAAGCGCTGCTTGTTTGCCTATAGGTACCTTGGTGTGTCCTTGGAGTAAATTAATCCTAGCTTCTAGCATACCCTAGTCTTTTTTTATCGTCTCGTCCATTCAAGTTAAAGTTAAATTGCTGCGTATGGTCACCATGCCCATTCAGCCACAGCACGTATTGCGTGCTGTATTCACCCAATAAAATGACCAAAAGAGGCAATTGTCACGTCTTATTTATTGAATTGGTAGCCATATAATTTGTACCTCGCTCAATACCACGTGTCCGCTTGCTACAAGTTCACTCAACCACTAACGATGTTAGCAAAATAGATGGAACGATATCTACAGTCTTCCTTCAGTAATCCCTCAACAGCATTTATTTGCTAATAAATCAAGGTCACCATCACTCGAGGTGCATCGTACATTACCCACGCCACCCTTCTAAAATTTTCATGGACCTATACCTATCATGGCACAGTAAACGGTCCAAGTGCCCGATCGTGGCAGTAGCTCAGTGGACTCCACCACATGGACTCTCTTCCTGAGGTTAACGACTTTCAGTTATCCCGGCAGCTAAATCTACGACGATCTAAATATTTTCCCCTGGAAAGAGAGGCAAAGGACTGTAACAGTCGCCTATCTTTCCAACAATAGAAAAGAC
>Ga0157366_1000883_pt1 | contig 12769 bp, 12 predicted proteins | sample AttbisABBM1_FD_113149 | JGI IMG/M metagenome (GOLD analysis project Ga0157366, IMG submission 113149) | Fungus gardens microbial communities from leaf cutter ant in Botucatu, State of São Paulo, Brazil - Atta bisphaerica ABBM1 | ecosystem: Host-associated > Fungi > Mycelium > Unclassified ...
AAGCGGCTCGGGTGGCGCGCACAGCGGTGGAGTCAATCATCCAGGTGTCCAGGTCAATCAGCCCTTCCTGATTCAGGCGAACGTGTAAGCGCTCGAGAACCTGATCGAAAGTGCCGTCATCTCGCCAATCACGAAACCGCTGATACACCGTCGACCAGGGACCAGAACCGCTCTGGCAAGTCACGCCAGGCAGCACCTGAGCACAGGATCCAGAAGATGCCATTGAGCATCAGTCGGTCATCACTGCGTGGTCGCCCTCTCTTCTGCTCGGGCGAAACAATATCTGCGATTAGCTCCCATGCTTCATCCGGGAGGTCGTAACGCTTTGCCATGCGGCCCTCCAGCCTGCCATGGCGACAATTTTACTCGCTCGGATTTTTCGTACAGAGCCTAGAGTTGCTTTTCAAAAAACTAGCTGAAGCGAGCTGCCGTATTTATAAGGCCAGAGCTGCCTGGCATGTAAAACAACTACCTAAGTTTTCTAAAAATAATTTCATGGCAGTTGTTCTACTGATTTTTGCAGTCAGGTTCCTTATGTTAGAACAGTCACCGCGTATTTTACTCATATTGTAATCCTAATCCTTGTATCCCGATGCCTAGAGCTCGTGTATCGCTAGAACCGCCTAGGCTTGCTGGAGAAATAGCGTCAGGAAACGATAGTTCGATGGTCTCCACGTCGCGAGTGTTCCATATATTTGCAGGAATGATAGCTTGCTGAATGCCAGGCATCTTATAATTTAGAGTTGCGACTTCTGATCCGTTAACGCGGACGATGACTCGCTGACGTTCCAAGCGACCATTTCCGAGATAAGGAATGGCTTGGAGACGCAAGATGACTGCAGACAAAGCATGATGGCCTCGTAACTGCACGAAGATGGACGGGGTTGACGTCCAAGTATATGGCTCTGTGTTAATTGCTCCTAGCCCAAAAACTGTGAGGGTGCAAGCACTTCTCGCTGCAGCGAGAGGTTGTGGTTCGAAGTGCAGATCAGGTTCGCTAGACATATTTGAAATTCGACAGAACGCTTCAGGGTTAAAATGTCTCGTTGCCCAAATAGCACGACTGTTGCCGGGCTCCCAAATCTCAAGGTCGTTGGATGCATCTCTGGCCTTTACAACATCGAAAGCACGACTCCAGCCGAACACATAAGCCCACTCTTGCGGAACCATAAATTTGCCTCCAGCGCGGTGGAGCCAAGCACCTAAAGCTGTCATGGCATGCCAATCTTCGCTCATGCTCTGGTTAAGCAATATCAAACGACCCATGTGCTTAGGTTCGGACAAAGGTGTGTTGTCAATTGCTACACTTTCCGCACTAAAGACGGGGAGACTGGGCGAGAATGTAGTTACTAGAATAGCTAAGGCCCAGCCAATCCAAACTATGCGGCGATCCTCACCCAGGCGGCCCATTAGTAGGCTCAACGCAATTACTGGAATCACGCTTATAGCGAGCACGATGCCGTACACAAAATATGAATTGAATTCATATAGCGGGCCTGTGATTCGCTTCGCCCATACACAAGAAATCAAGAGAGCAAAGAGGGCAAAACAGAGACAGGTGCGTAGAAGTTTTGATGCCGCACTCTTTTGGAGTCGCGCGACTTGGAAGGTTACGATGATACTAAGAGAAAGCCATGCCAGCATTACAATGACTCGTCTCGTGAACCATGGAATTTGAGACATATCGCTAATGCGTTCGGGGTTGTGGTCAAAAACAAAAAACGAGGCGATTGAATTGATTGCCTGTGGCCAATTAGGGCGCGCTTCACTATCCTGTGCCATGTATCGCAAAACTCGTTCAAAGTTGCAATTAGGGCATCGAGTCAAGTCGACTATGATAGGGACGAGGAAGATAGTAATGATGGTGAAAGATATAATAAGTATGAAGATAGATTTTCGCCAAATTTCGCTCCACAGAAAGCCATGACTACGCTGTGAGCGAAGGTGAAAAAGGATTGCGACGAATAGTAATGGTATCGACATGAGTGGCTGCGCAACGTGGCCATGGCAAAGAATACAAACCATAAGCGTAGCCACAGGAAGGAGGCGTGTGTTTCCCATCGCCATCAGGCTGCACGATATGATCAAAACGAGATAGGGGCCGAGTAAAACGTGTGGCATCCAAATGCTGGAGATTGCATTGTTGGCGTTCAAAAGAATGAGCGCTGCTATGGACAGAAAGATCGCAGCTGTAAGCTTTCGTCCTGTGCCTGCACTAAGAAGGCTAGTCGCCGTCGAAAGCAAGGCGGATTGCAGAAAAATCCCAGCTAATACATGGGCTTGATGCGGAGAAGCAACAATATTGAAGAGGTCAAAAAACAGAAACTCTCCCAATGCATACCAATAGAAAAAAAAAGGTCCAGGGTGATTAAATCCCCATCGCGAGTAATTACCATAAATATCGGAAAACGACCGTGCATCAGTGATGAGCAGGGCATTTGCGGCGAAGTCGCCCGCTTCCATAACGGCGGGCCCGAAAATGAAATCCCGACCCTGGAATATGGCATAGCCTGCAATTAAGGCAGTTAGCACAAGGAAAAGTTTCCAAGAAAATCTGTTGTTAATATACGTATTCATCGAATTACTCAAATGCGTGGTGTCGATAGTGTTATTCATCGAAAGGAAAGATGTTTGTGGCCGAGGTAGCTGGTGACGATAGGTACGGAGACGCCAATGGCATGTGCGCACAGCTCGGCCTCCCATGTCATGCCAATCGCGGGGAATATCCAGCGAGCCAATAGTAAACTAATAGCAAGAGTCTGGAATAAAGCGAGTATATTAACCACTGTAAACCATATAGCCTGACGGTGAAGTGGCGAAGTAGATGTCTGGAAAACGAGCAAACGATTCAGACAGAAGGCTGTTAGCATGCCTAATAGGTAAGCTATTAATATTGCTAAGGGATACGAAACCCAGACATTGAAAAGAATCCTAGAGCCAAAGTTTACTGCAGCGGCAAAGCCGCCTACTGCTAGAAACTTTATGAAACGCAGATGAGCTGGTTTTAATGTCACTATTCGTGTCATCGGATTTGAATTCACGAGGCTGTGCCAGGTAATGCTGGACTATCAGGAAGTGATCTGTCGTTGATTGTGACTACTTCACGTGCAAGCATGCGGCCAAAATCAATGCTTTCGGAAATTCCTCTATCCTCGGGATAATAATGTGACGTATCGGCAGCCCAGAGTCCCTCGACAGGAAGTTTGCGTGGCGGGATACTTTCCAGGTAGCCCGGCGGGCAAATCGGCTGTGCGTAGCGGTATCGATTAGCTCGGATATCTATGAAATCCTCGTCGGTCAGCGAAGGATTCACCATCTTTAGATAGCGACAAACTTTATCTTTGAATATTTCATCCGCATCGCTATATTTGGGATGCTCACCGGGCATGTAGAACGGTACGTAAACAATGTGCTGATCAAGCGGGCGCAGATTGGTGTACTCGACCAGACCAGGGATGTCCATTTCGTCGTCGTTGGTGTTAAGCCAGAAATTTTCCGTGACTGGCTTGCGCAGCTTGGCTATGACGCACACCACCGCCACGTTCTTTAGCGCACTGAACTTGGAAAGAATGTTAGCCGGCAGGTTAGGTATGATACGGGGGATAAAGGGCAGCGGAATCGTACTGACGACTTTGTCAAACGCCTCGAAGCCTACAGGTGTCTCCACGCCCTTCACTGCTCCGTTCTCAATCACTACACGAGTGATGGGCGTGGATAGGCGGAATACTCCGCCATGGCTTTCGATCCACTTTTGCATGCCATGGAGCAACGTGTCCGAGCCGCCGTCGAGATAGCCGAGTTTTTCGCGGAACATGCTGTATCGCGAGGAGCCGATGCGTCGGATACGACTCCATATCCATGCGGCTGAAAGATTGTCGCTGTAATAGTAAAACTTATAGTCGAACAGACGCTGCCAGAGCGACTGCCATGCTTCCTCGCCCACCCAGCGGCGAATCCATCCGGTCGCCTCGATATGATCTAGTGGACGCCAGTCCTCGCGCCTTCGCTTTGTCGAGAGAAAAGCATGCAGGCCGTAGCGGACCTTGGCCGTCAGGCTTAGACCTTTGAATTTCAGCAGGGCAAGCGGGTTGCCCCAGGCCTGCAAACGCTTGTTGAACCAGTACCCCATTTTTGTTTCGGTCCAATGCATGCGCTCGGACAAGCCGAGCTCGTCCAGAACAGCTAGGAAGGCGGTATCCGAGATGCAATGAAAGTGGTAATACCGTTCGATCTTCAAGCCTCCGAAGTCGAAGCTAGCCGTCATACCGCCGACGCGGTCGTCGGCTTCGAAGATGATTGGTGTGTGCCCGTCGCGGGCAAGCTGATAGGCTACGGCCAAGCCCATGGGGCCGGCGCCAAGAACGGCGACACGTTGGGAATTACTCATCAGTTATATTCCAGCGGGGCGCTCAGCGCTTCAGGACAATAGAAGAATAGTGTGGATCGCAGTAGCTCTCGCGCACGGCATCGACGAATGGGGTTTGCTGTACACCGAAGACGGCTTTCGTGTCCACTCCCTTAAAGTCATCGCCGGCACTCAGCGCCTTGAGCTGACTTTCAGTAAAGGGAGGTTTGCCGCTGAACAGCGCATACACCCGCAGCAAGAATCCGAAGAGGCCGTAGGGAATATGTAGGATCAAAGTCTTCAAGCCCTTGACCTTCCTGATTGTATGGATAATTTCCACATAGTCGATGCGCGTATCCCCTACAATGTCATAGATCTCACCGTTGCGCTCGCGCACGATGCAGTCGGCGATGCAGCGGCAAAAGTCACGCTCATACAGCGGCTGGCGCATGTAGCGTCCGTCGCCGGGGATGGGGAATATTGGTGTCTTGGCCATGAAGCGGGACAGCCAGCCAAAGTGCTTCGGATCGAACCAGCCGAACATCAGCGTCGGTCGCAGCACCGTATGGCGTATGCCGGACTCGGCCACCAGTTTTTCCTGCGCCTTCTTGGTGTTGGTGTAGTCGTCATTGGCGACGGAAACTACCACTGACGAGCTGACGTGTACTATGTAGGGCACGCAGTGACGTTTGATTGCATCCAGTACTACACGTGTGGCATCTATATTATTGCGGACGAATTCCTCGGTGAACTTGCTGGTGATCTGCGCATGCAGTTGGACAACACAAGCTGCGTCAGCAAACGTTTCTTCCCAGGAGCCAGGCTCGGCCATGTCGGCTTCGACCGCCATCACGTCCGGATGAAGATCGCGCAAAATGGCCATGTTATAGGCATGCTTGTCTATGGCTACTAGTTGGGTAAACCCCTGGCTCTTAAGTTCGACGATCAAGTTTTGACCAACTAGTCCGGCCGCGCCTGTGATAATAATTTTGCTGTTTTTGTTTGCCATGGTTAGAGGCTGAACCGTTTGAAAATAAATTCGGGGATGCAGCGGATGATGGTCATGATGCCAAACCAGAACCACGGTAAGTATGCCACGGCACGGCCTTTGTCCACGGCACTAACGATACCTTTGGCGATGATCTCGGGTTTAGCCCAGAGGGGCCCCTTCTTTAGATCGCGGGTCATCGGCGTGTCGACAAAGCCTGGCTTGATCGTGATCACCACCACTCCGTGTTTTGCCATGCGCTGGCGCAGGCCACTTAGGAAGGCGCTGACGGCGGCTTTGGCTGAGCCGTAAAGATAGTTACTACCACGGCCGCGGTCTCCGGCCACCGATGAAATCACGGCGATGCTGCCACGACCGGCCTGTTGCATACGACTGGCGAGGATAGTCAACAGGGCAATCGTCGAGGTGCCATTGGTGGCGAACTCTGCCAACGCGGTATCGACTGATGTCTCACAGGCTTTCTGATCGGGCAAGGTGCCATGGGCGACTAACACAACGTCAACCTCACCCAGAGCGCTCCAAGCCTCATCCAATGCCGCAGCGTGTGCTGCGATATCGTTAAGTTCCAGTTCGGCGCGAGTCACCTCAGAGGCGCCGCGGACCAGCAGGTCATCGGCAATGGTATCCAATCGCATCCTGTTACGGGCTACCAGATGAAGCCTGCCGCCGCGCTTGGCGTACAGGCGGGCGGTGGCTTCGGCAATCGCTGAGGTCGCACCTATGATCAGGACTCGCTGCATGTGTTACTCCGAGATACGCGATTAGCTATGAAAATGTTGCAATTCGCGGGGAAATGCTACCGGTCCGCCAACATTGGCACGCTTATGTACATGCTGAGCTGGGGGGGGGGGGCGGCATCTAGACCTGCGATTATATCGTCTTCGTTCACCCAGTAGGGTTGGTCTATTGGGCAGCTGACTTGACACATGCTTGAGTCGCCTCTGATGCACGTGTGTAGCGTCTGACATGCTCGACGTCGCGTTGGCACAGGAGTGCCGTCGACACTACGGTTAGCTGTTGTCACCTGGATAAAATGCAAGCGTAGCCAGCGGCGATCGGTGGAATGCAACGCCGTCCGGTAAATCTGCGTAGAAGATGGCTAAGGAAAAGTTAAGAATAGGGGTTTTGCTATGAGCGCCCACTCATGGCGTGCATCTACCTTGCCTGGCTCACCACATTGCTATCTCCAGTGCCTCAGGGTGTTAGAGGTGGGCGGCTGATTGCGATGCCGCTCATGGTGGCTGTAACATCAAACTCCTCGGTCATTAGGCCTCGTCCAGTACAAGCTTCTTAAGTCAAAGCAGCATATTAATGTCTATACGGCACCCAATGAGGCACCGGAACTCTCGATGCTGGCATCATTTCGAGACACGCCGCCAAAAGCTTGAAGATATGCCAGGATCGACAAACGCAGAGAATGCCTTGTACGCCGGAAAGTAGGCCCGGAAATGTACGGGCGACATCCGCGCGTCTTTGGCTGGATACACTGCGCCCCCCTTGTCCGCGACGATAGCATCGAGACAGTCCAGCAGTCTGAAAACTTCGACGCCGTCGTTGGGGAAGTCCAGCGCCAGTGTGGCGCCCTCACGAGCGAATGATAGTAGGCCAAGTGATGGGTAGTCGCCGAATTGCTTCAGCACTGCTAGGAACGAGCCAGCACCGGCATCGGCAATGGTCTTGACCAGCTCGAACATCGTCGCCTCCGACGCTGCAGGTGGCACTACACATTGGTACTGTAAGAAACCGCGTGGTCCATACATACGGTTCCAGTGGGCGATGCTATCCAGCGGATAGAAGAACGGCTGATAGTGCGTCGTCGCATGTGCTACGCGCTGTCGCTGACGGTGGTAATACAACTTATTGAAAGCTTTCAGGCTAAATGAATTGACCAGGCTAACTGGTGGCGTCCAAGGCATAGCGATGCGGGACGAGGAGGCAGCGGGGCGCTGATCTGGGCACGACGACGCGTGATTGGCTCGACTGAATAGGCCGCGGCCAAGGGCTTTGCCCTTGGCCGCGCAGTCAATCCACGATACGGTGTATTCGTAGTCGCGGTCAGACGCCTGCGACAGCTCGAAGAATTCCGCAAGGCTTTCAAAACGATGAATTTCCGTCGACATCCACGGACCGGCGATGCGGCGTAACTGAATAGTGGCCTGTGTGATCACACCGGTAAGGCCAAGTCCGCCTATGGTGGCAGCAAACCAATCTACGTTTTCGGTCGGAGAGCAAATACGCCGCGAGCCATCCGTCCGCAGCAGTTCAAAAGCCAGCACATGATGGCCAATCGTGCCTGCGCGATGGTGATTCTTGCCGTGGACATCGTTGGCGATGGCGCCGCCGACAGTCACGAAGCGGGTGCCCGGAGTGACTGGCAAGAACCAGCCTTGGGGAACAACTAGATCAAGGATGTCAGCGAATAGCACGCCTGCCTCGCAGGTCAGCAACCCGGTAGTGGAATCAAAGGCGATGAAGTGGTCTAAGCCTCGCATGGCCAACAGTACGCCTCCGTCGTTGAGACAGCTGTCGCCATAGCTACGTGCATTACCTAGCGGCAGCAACGGCTGCATGCTATCCAGCAGCGGCGCATGGCGATCGCTCATTGCGATCACCTGTTCAGTTGTGACTGGGTAACGTCCCCAGGATCGTCCGGTGCGAGCCATTATATAGCCGTAGCGACGATTATCGCTGCGATAAGTCCGAGTATCTGGCTAGTGCGATCCATCACAGCGAAGACCACGGGGTCGTCGTGCATGATGCCGCGGTGGGCGATTGCCCAGGTTCGGCTAATCCAGTACAGCAGCAGTGGACAAAGTACCCAAAGATAATGCGGATGTCGGTAAAGCGACATACTGGCCGTGCTGTCTACATAGAGCGCGAGCACGAGCACCGCAAGATAGCCGCTGGAACCACCAAGGGACTGTATCAGAGGAATATCTTCGACGTCATAACCACGGCCGCTTGCTTTAACCTGGCCTTTCTTCTGCAGGGCCAGCAACTCCGTATAACGTTTAACCATCGCGAGGCTCAGGAAGATGAACATTGAAAAGGCCAACAGCCAGAACGACGGTTTGGTATGGATTGCCACTGTGCCGGCGAGAATACGTGTCGTATAAAGCGTGGCAAGCACGACGACATCAAGCATCACGATACGCTTGAGACGGATTGAATAAGCGGTAGTCAGAAGGTAATAGCCTAGCAGTACTACCATGAAAAGGTGTGACACGAGCAAGGCAAGGCTGAACCCGGCGATTAATAGCGCGACAGCCGCGATGGGTCCAGATATGAGCGGCAGAGTGCCCGCGGCAAAGGGGCGGTTGCGCTTCCGATGGTGTTGGCGGTCCGACGGCAGGTCAAGCAGGTCGTTCGTCAGATAGACGCTTGACGCACAGAGGCCGAAACAGAGAAACGCCAGCCCAGACTCGGCAACGCGATCAAGCTCCAGCACCCGATGCGAGGCCAGCAGCGGAAGGAAGACGAGAATGTTTTTGATCCATTGGTGTATGCGCAGAGCTTTGAACCAATCCTTGATTCCGCCGCGGGATACCGCAAAGCGTCTCTCTACAGGTGTTACGCGAGCTGCGGCCTTGGATAGGATCTGGCCGTGCTCGACGACTACCGCAGCGTGCGCATGTTTCCATACTTCCAGATCTACAGGCGCGTTTCCGATGTAGTCAAAAGCTTTGTCACCGAAACGCTCGATCAGCGCCGTCGCTTTATTGATACCTGACAGGTTCACTAGTCCGTCGGAGGCGATCACTTCACTGAATACACCCACGTATGCCGCGACGGATGTGGCCAATGTAAAGTCTGCGGCTGTACACAGCACTACCTGCCGATAGGTTCTTTGGTCGTGTAGCCACTTGATCAATTCGTGGTTGTAGGGCAATGCGCTCGGGTCCAGCTTGACACGACGTGCAATCTCACGCTTCAGATGCGCTTTGCCACGGAGCAGCCATAACACCATCGAAAAAATTGCCAGGGGGTGCTGGGCAAGCAGTGCTAGGGCCGACTCGATCAAGAGGTCTGAGCGGATGAGCGTTCCATCCAGGTCGACGCAAAGCGGAATGCTCTTCTTGGTCGTATATTCCATCACAGTATTGGGCATGCTGGTCCTAAGTCAAATAACGGTTTTGGCAGAGCGACGACTTTGCAGATTAAAACGCTGGGCCCCCCAGCCATGCCAGTGACGCTTAGGGCAATATAGTCAAACGGATTTGCTGACAGCTTGACGATATCAGCTGCTACCTTTGTGTGCTCACGTAGCCCGCTAGAATTTTCATCGTTAGGTTCCTTTGAAAAGCCTATGTCATCGAAAAGCTCGCTATTCTAACGCGAGCGAGGCCAAATGCCGATGCTGGGTTCTACCCTGTTAGTACGGACCTTTCGATTGAGTTCATGCCACACCGAAGGAGTGCGCATGTCCAAGCGTAAACGATACAGCCCCGAGCTCAAGTGGGAAGCCGTTGCTGGTCGTCGTTCAGGGGCGGGTTGCCGACAGAAGTGATCCTGGGAATTGGTACTGCTCCGAACCTAATCACATGTTGGGTTAGAAAATCGCAGCCAGGCGTAGAAAAGGCGTTTCCGGAAACAGGGAGTCCGTGGGATGAGGAGCTTGCCCGCCTCAAGCGAGTTGGCCCGAGTGACCAAGGAACGTGTTCTTAAGAGGCGCGGCAGCGTACTTTGCTAGGATTTGTCTGAAAAGTCGAGTTTGCTCCTGAGATGGCAGTGGAGACAGGGCGTTACGAGCTTTCGAATCAGGATTGGGCGTTGATCGAAGACATTGTTTCCCCTCCCCAGAGGGTGGGGCGTCCGCGCCGCGATGATAGGCAAATGCTCAATGGCATCTTCTGGATCCTGTGCTCGGGCGCCAAATGGCGTGATTTGCCCGAGCGCTGTGGTCCCTGGAAGACGGTCTACCAGCACTTCCGGCACTGGCGCGACGATGGCACCTTCGAGCGCATCCTGGCGCGTCTACATCTGAAACTGCGTCAGAATAGCTATCTGGATCTGGACACCTGGATGATCGATTCCAACACGATTCGCGTTATACGAGCCGCTTTGGGAGGCGGAAAAAAGGGGGCTGGACAAACCGCTCGATCATGCTTTGGGCTGTCGCCGTGGTGGGCTGGGTACCAAGCTCCATCTGCTCTGTGATGCCCAAGGATTTCCGCGGACCTTTACGCTTTCGCCAGGGCAGAAGGCCGACTCACAGCCTTTCATTCCCCTGCTCGAACACGTGCGTCTGCCAGGCACCAGAGGCAGACCTTGCAAGCGTTGCCGCCGGATCGTGGCAGATAAGGGGCACGACAGCGAAACACGCTGGCGCCATTGCGACCGTGTCGGTATTCAACCAGTGATTGCTCGACGCAAGATGCGTCATAAGCCTCGCCCTGGCTTACCTCGGCTCTTCGATCAGCCCACGTACCGCCAGCGCAATGCGATCGAACGCCTGTTCAGCTGGCTCAAGGAAAAACGTCGGCTCTGCACTCGGTTAGACAAGCTGGCCAGTAGCTTCAAGGCGAGGATTACTCTGGCCTGCATCTATCGCTGTTGGCGTGTCGACTTTTCAGACAAACCCTAGGGAGTCATCAAGCGGCACTCGGATCCAGCGCTGTTGCAACGAGTGCTTGAGGCAATTGATGTGCCCTTATCTGAAGGTTTTTGCCGGCGGCTATTGTGATTGGCAGGATCGCGAGCCAAGTCCAAGCGCTCAAGAGAATCCAAGCTTGGTAGAGCGCATTCGAAAGATTCGCGAAGACAGCCGTGGTGTGATCGGAGCGCCACGGATACACAAAGATTGCTCGACGAGGGCGATGCCGTCAGCCTGAGCTGCGTTGCCCACCTGATGACAACTGATCGACTTCAAAGACGGCCACGCTGGAAAAGGTGTGGCTTTGGAATAATCGCAGCGGCCGTCCGGCAGCCGTGAATATGTTGGAGTACGATTGCACAACCTTGGAGCCGGAGCGCAAATGGGTCATGACATCAGGGAAGTATCCACGCTGGAAGGAGGCTCTTCCTATGTGTAGTGCTCGACTTGTACCGCAGGCTGGTGATCGGCTGGCCTATGCATAAGCATTCGGATCGGCAGGCGATAATCCGAGCTGTGGGAGTGACAATCTTGTAGCGCCAGAGCGATTGGTCGGTGATTCTACATTCAGATCGATGGGAAGGATCCGATAAGACTGTCTGGCAGATTAAGTCACATAGATTATGGTGCCGGCACCAGGAGTCGAACCCGGGACCTACTGATTACAAGTCAGTTGCTCTACCAGCTGAGCTATACCGGCAAGGGGGACGCCATTATAGCCATGGAAAAGCCCTTGTAAACCAAGGATGTGCGTCCGTTAAGCCTCGGGTAAGCGCCGAACCGGTAGAATGGGGCGAAGAGCTTGCGAGGAGCCGCTGATGAGAACTAAGACCCTGGCCTTGCTGGCCGCTGCTCTGGCCGGTTGCACCAGCCAGGCGAACCTTGAGCGCAATCCACCGATGGAGTTGCGTACGGGCAAGAGTGCTGAAGATTACCGCGGCTGCCTGGTCGCCGGACTCGAGAAGGACGGTCGCCATGTGGTGAGCCAGCCGCAGGGCAGCAGTGGGCAGCGGGTGCTGGTGGACAGCAAGGTACCCGGTGCCACGGCGGCGATCATTGATATCGCCTCGGCTTCGCGGGGGACGCGGATCCAGCTGCGTGAGCAGATGGCCAACAATCCGCTGCGGCCGCGGACCATTTTGACGGCGGTGAAGGCTTGTTTGTGAGGTGAGAGGTGAGGCTGCCCTCATCCCGGCCCTCTCCTTGAGGGAGAGGGGGAAGAGCGGCTGGCATCGCTAAGGGTTGGCTAGGCGATCACGTCGAATGGCTAGGTACAAGAAGGGCGCCGAATGGCGCCCTTCTTGTACCTGGCGCCTGGGGTCAGGCCGCCGGTTGGTCCTGACGCTGCGGAACAGGCTCCGCTGCGCGTTGACCGCTCACATCCCGCAGCGGGGTGCCGCGTACCGGGGCGCCGTTGGCGACGTAGTAGGTGGCGTTGCTGCGTGGCAGGGGGGCACGGCCGCGGATTTTGTCGGCGATCTTCTCGGCGATCATGATGGTCGGGGCGTTGAGGTTGCCCGTCGCGATGATCGGCATGATGGAGGCGTCCACCACGCGCAGGCCTTCCAGGCCATGCACCCGGCCGGCGCCGTCGACCACGGCCATGTCGTCGGTCCCCATCTTGTTGGAGCAGGAGGGGTGGTAGGCGGTCTCGGCGTGGGAGCGCACGAAGGCGTCCAGCTGGGCATCGGTCACGCAATCGCGGCCCGGGTTGATCTCTTCGCCACGATAGGGGTCCAGTGCCGGCTGTTGCATGATCTCGCGGGTCAGGCGGATGCCGTCGCGGAATTCACGCCAGTCCTGTTCGGTGCTCATGTAGTTG
>Ga0157366_1000887_pt1 | contig 12728 bp, 15 predicted proteins | sample AttbisABBM1_FD_113149 | JGI IMG/M metagenome (GOLD analysis project Ga0157366, IMG submission 113149) | Fungus gardens microbial communities from leaf cutter ant in Botucatu, State of São Paulo, Brazil - Atta bisphaerica ABBM1 | ecosystem: Host-associated > Fungi > Mycelium > Unclassified ...
AATCTGTGGATAAACTTTCAAGCTTAATTTACAATCTGGAAACTTTACCCAATCTCATAGAGATATTCACATTCATTTTCAGATAAGTTTCCATACTTGATCTAATCTTCTTTTTATATGACTAATCACAAATATCTGCTTAAAGTAAGTTTTGTCCATCTTGATAGTATCTTAACATACATATATACTATATTTCTTGTTTAAGAGTAAGAAAGCATTCTATAGCAGCTTTTATAATAAATAGTTCTTAAATTCTGATATCTCCACTTACTTGACCTATTTGAATCTGACTTTGTTAATATGACTTTAGGTAATTATAGTTAAATCAAGACTACAAACTTAAAAGTACTATTATTTATAGTTACTTCTGATTGAACATAAAATCTTTAATCTTGAAAAAGAAACTACTGAAGTTACTGTATCAAAACTATAACCAATATATTATATTTTTAGTATATAGATATGTCTTCTTTCTACTAGACAAATTCTTTAGTCCAGATTGAGAGTAGAAGGCAATAAAAGCAGTTCTACTTTCTATAATAAGTCTGGTTTTATTGACTACTCCTAATCTTTGAGGCAATATCCAGATTGTGAAAACTTACATTCTTAAGTATAATGTATCTAATTCTATAGATCTTACAACAAAACATCTGGACTTTGAAACCTTGCATTATCATTTTGGATACACATTTGATAAAGTCATGTGTTATATCCTTAACAATATTGAAGATGCAAAGAAGATATATTTCCCAACACAGAAATATGTTTGCTACAGTTGCATTCTTAGAAAGATACACCAACATAGTTTTTCTGAGAACTATGTTCACTCTAATAAGTCTCTAAGATTGATATACTTAGATCTTCTTAAGCTCTCTACCTTATCTTATTCAAAGTACAGATAGGGAATTACACTCCTTGACAGTTATTCTTTCTATTACAATTGTACTTTTCTATACAAAAAATCTGAAGCTATAGAAGCAATGAAGTTAATTTTCCAGATGTAGTCAAATACAACTTTCTATTCTGTGAAGAGATTGCATACTGATAATGGGAGAGAATATGTAATGTTAGAATTACAATCCTTTCTAAGAAAGCAAGAGATTATTCATAAGACTAGTACTTTATACGTACACTAGCAAAATGATTGTGCTAAACAATTAAACCACCCATTGCTTAAAAAAACATAATCAATATATTAAGAACAATTCACACTTACCAGAATTACCCATAGATGATACAGAAAACAGATTGTGTCAGAAGATGAATTAGAAAAGTGTTATATAAATAAGACAACCTTGGCTTCAACAGAAGATTGTCACACCTAGCTGACTTGTTATATGGTCATATTTGTCAGAAAATGGATTTAAATGTACTTGTTGTGAGTATGGTACAAATCTAAGTAAGGAAATGATACATGGTAAATAATGTTCTTAAATATAAAACTGGTAACCTAATAATACTCTATTACTACATATACTCTAGGTTGTTGAAAATCACAGAGGTTGTCATTCAGAACTCTATGAAATTAATAAGAGATACAGAATCTGGTCCTTGGGTTAATGAATGATTAGAATAGAGTATAATCTGTACTAGAAAAGTAGAAAGAGTACAAACATTGGATGGTATGTGACAATATCCCCCCTTAGGGCTGAGCCTCTAAGACTCCAAGTTGTGCAGAAATTAGTGAGTACTATAGTCTGATAATTGTAAAGAATAAAAAAATTATGCTACTTCAAGTCCAAGAGAAAAAGAAAAAAGAAAAACAATAACAGGAGAATGTCAGAGCTAAGATAGCAGAAGAGAGCCAAGTTTGTTGGGGTAAGCTTAGTGGAAATCAGATATGAGATCAGAGGTATGAGTGAGTTCTAATGTGGATAACCAGTTAGATTTTTCTTCTATGTTTTATATTCTAGCCAGATAACTTTGTAAAGTAACTTATGCACATATCTGTGATTTTAGGCATAGTTTGTACTTGAAGGTGAAAGTCTGCAGAATTGGCTCAGACATGCACAGAGTGTAGAAACTCCATGTGATGAGCTCAGTGATATGGACTTGTTAGAACAACCTTGGCCTCAACTTATGTATTGTATCTCCTATGAACTACATAGTTGTAATTTCAGAGAATGGTCTTGTAAGGAGTTATAAGGAGAGGAGTAAAGTGTGTTGTCATTGACATCAGAGATTTAGCATCAACTTTAGTTGATTAACTATTACAAAGTGGTCACCAGCCTTAAATATATATAACAAAAGGAGTAACTAAAACAGATCTCCGAGTGAGTGTTTCATTAGTGAAACACTATATAGGAGTTCAGATTTGGAGAGGGGAAAACTCTGCATAAAGTCCAAGTAAATTTGCAGAGTTACCACTGGTAATGAGTGGTGAGAGGCAGTAATAATAGACAAGATTACACTTAGTGAAGATTAGTAGTGGGAAATAGTACAGTTGACTAAACAAGCTCTATGGGGTTGGTAACAGTGTTTGGTGTTCTAAAGAAAAAGAGAACTCTATGAACTTCAGCAGTGTTAGAGTGTTAGAGTTTTAAACTAGTTCTCTTACAAAATTATTGTGTTTCATCATTTAGTAACTCATTATCTAGACTCCAGGTTGTCCTATTGTCTAGATATTGTCTCTATAATGTCTTCTTAGCTATTCTCTGCCCTACTATTGTCTTAGTCATAGTTCTGACTATAGTACTTAGTATTTCAGGACTAGTAGATACTCTGTACTTCTTTAAGTCTAATAATCAAACCTTAGTGACCTGCTTCCTCTCTTGCCACCTCTGCACTCCAACTTTGTCTGAAATTACAACTGTGCAACAGGTAGTTGGCACAGCATATAAGTTAAGGCCAATGCTGTTTGCTATTTAGTCACAAGCTTCTGCAGATAAGCATTCAGCCTGATCCACAACCCAGACGTAGTATACCCACCCTCATGGATAATCACATCTGTTCCCAGATAAGTACTCAACTTGTTCTAATCTAATCCCTTCTGTGCAACTAATTGTGGATATCTGCCTAAAGTGAGAATTGCACTTAACTACATGTTATGTAGTTGGAACAATGCATTAAAACTAAGGTTATTATCTACATCTAGACTCCACAGATAAGTTTGAGAACACTTGATCCATCTCTGAATAAGTAACCTCTACTTGATCTGCTTTTGCTCCATACTGTCAAAGTGCGAGCTGTGCTCACATTATTTTCATCTCGTCATCACTGTTCTCGTGTCCATTCTTATCTCATATTTATTCCCATTCCATAGCTACATCTACGCACTGTTGATCATACTTAACCGGTAGCCAGACCATCCTAAGATCTATAGCACCAAAGGTTAAGCCATTTCTGACATTGTTCACATGTCCACAGCCATGGATGTGAGACATGTTTGTGAGACATGTTTGTTGAAAACATTGGAGTGCATGTCAACATGTAGATAAGTACTAAATTATTACTGCGTGACAAATGTGTTATCGTGTGAAAGTTATAGTTATGTGTATAAATTCCATTGGGGTAGTGAAAGGCTTTCTCGTCAGTGGCTTTCTATTCCCTCGTTAGTGGCTTTCGATTATTTCCTATGCACTGACCGCACATATACGCTTCCTAAATTTTCAGTATACATCGAAATATGCGTGAAATCATCTCTTTACACGTAGGTCAGGGTGGTATTCAGATTGGTGGTGCCTCCTGTAAGCATATCCATAGCTCACTTCTGTCGCGAGGAAAAACACACGGCGACACGCGTTTTGTTCGCTGTCGCAAGAAGAGGATACTAATCCAATTATCACAGGGGAGCTCTATACTATCGAGCATCAGCTTAACGTGGGTTTCTTTCTGTCGCATGTTTTGTCTAGTACTTAATCACTTTCAGCCTGACGGTCGCCTTATAGAGGATTGTTCATCTGAGGACGATGGCCTCCGTACTTTCTTCTCCGAGACTTCTACCGGCAAGCATGTACCTCGTTCGCTCTACGTGGATCTTGAACCTGGTGTTGTGGATGAAGTTAAGACCGGCCTTTACAAGAATCTCTTCCATCCTGAGACCTTGATCAATGGCAAGGAGGACGCTGCTAACAACTGTACGCATCCCTATGTTCGCGATTTCCTATTTGGGTCATTATAGCACCTCATAGACGCGCGAGGGTACTATACTACTGGGAGGGGCATGTTGGAGGAAACGATGGATAGAGTTCGTCGCCTCACAGATAACTGCTCGAGTCTTCAGGGTTTCTTCGTTTTCCACTCGTTCGGTGGTGGTACTGGCTCTGGTTTCGGAGCTCTCCTACTCGAACGTCTTTCCATGGATTATGGCAAGAAGTCTAGGTTGGAATTGGCCTTGTACCCAGGTTCTGAAACGGCAACTTCCACTGTTGAGCCTTACAACTCAGTTCTCACCACACACACAACTCTCGAACACTCCGACTGTAGTTTTATGGTGAGACATGACGTGCAAATCAGCCTCTTCCCATAATGCAATCCTGAATCTCAAAAAATAGATGGATAATGAATCGATCTACAGCATTTGCAAGAAAAATTTCTTCAACCAATCTCCTTCCTTTTCCAATCTCAATAGGCTGATTGCCCAAGTCGTATCCTCCGTCACTGCCTCGTTACGTTTTGATGGCTCTTTGAATGTCGACTTGAACGAATTCCAAACCAACTTGGTCCCGTAAGCCCATCGTTTCTTTCTCGCTATCAAAGGAACTGCTGATTATGTGTCCTGAAAGCTTCCCTCGTATCCATTTCCCACTTGCCACCTTCGCCCCCATCATCTCTGCCGAGAGAGCTAGTCATGAGCAAAATTCAGTCGCTGATATGACTTTCTCTTGCTTCGAGCCTGGCAACCAGATGGTTAAGTGCGATCCCCGTGAGGGCAAATACAGTCAGTCGTTAGCCTCTCAGGTCCACCTATATATTCATCTGGAATCATAGTGGCTTGTGCTTTACTCTATCGTGGTGAAGTTATTCCTAAGGACGTTAACGCTGCTGTCTCCATCATCAAGACCAAGCAAACCATCCAATTTGTCGATTGGTGTCCTACTGGTTTCAAACTCGGTATCTGCAATGAGCCCCCTGCTCATGTCCCCGGTGGTGATTTGGCAAAGGTCTCCCGCAGCTTGTGCATGTTGTCCAACACTACGGCCATTTCTGTTGCTTGGAGCCGTCTTGATCATAACTTTGATCTCCTATATTCCAAACGCGCTTTCGTACACTGGTACGTTGGCGAAGGTATGGAGGAAGGTGAATTCTCCGAGGCTCGTGAGGACTTGGCTGCTTTGGAAAAGGATTATGAGGAAGTTGGCATCGATTCCGCAGATGTTGAGGAAGCTGAGTATTAAATTTCGGTTGTCTTTGTGGTCCTAGAGTTTTAAATACCTTTCGCGTCCTGTCACAATCTTCTGTATGTATACCTCATTGTCATGGTGGAATCCCAAACTTTTAAATTACAGTCCTGGACCAGAAATTAACATGTATGTTCTTGGACATCAGTATCAGGTAGATTTCCTAGAGTCCTTCAAACTGACAATCCGGTTCAAGACTAAGTAATCTCCCTGTCTTTTCCTAGCCTGTACACCAGATGAAACTGTTTCATCAAACGCTGTAATCCGAGAATCTTTATCAAGCGCAAAATAGGCTGTTCGGAGCCCTTGGAATCTAATGCATTCATTACCTATTAGTTGATCGCTAGTGATCCAGGGTGTATCTTTTGCTACGTTAGCGTCCTTGTTCTCCTCAAGAGCTCTTTTCGTCCGTTCTTCGGCTTCTTTCCGGGTTTCGGAGATAGATTTTAGTCCCATAGTCCAGAAACCTACTTCTATCATGGCTCCCTTGACGATTTCCAAACTATCGGGGTTGACGTTTCGGAAATCAGAGTCGGGGCGGTCACTTTCGAAAAGTCGATGGAAAATGCGAGTCTCATCAATTTGGACTGGACTCCCAGATGGTGCATGCTCAGCGATCCACTGGATAAATGCTTGAGGTTTCTTCCGAGGTCCTTCATCCTCCAGTTTGCAAATCAGCTCGGTGACCACCCCTGTTACGGAATCTGCCTTATACGATATGCAGGTGATAGGATGAGGTGCTTGGAACAATCCAACTGTCTTTCCTGGTGCGAGTCGGAAGTAATCTCTGGAGTCTTCGAGACGGAAATCGCTGCGATCGATGTAAATCATGCGGGTGAACGGTACCCTACTTGTACCCAGCTCGGGTACTTTGGGATGAAGAGGCTTTTCTATCATTAAAACATAGTCCTCAGGAACATTCTCAAGGATGACCTTGAGTGGACATAGGACCATCAGGAGACGAGGAGCTGTTCCCTCAAGATACTGGCGGACAGTCTCCTCGAAACGGGCGATCTCAATGCTGGTAGTGGCAGTGGAGACACCAAGAGAGCTGACAAATGAGAGGATAGCGCCTGGCGGGACACCCCGACGTCTGAGTGCATTAAGAGTGTAAAGCCGAGGATCGTCCCAGTCAGTGACCAAACCCTCCTCGACGAGCTTCGAAATCTTTCGCTTAGACATGATAGTGCCTTCAAGGTTCAGGCGACCGTACTCAGATTGCCTAGGTTTGTAGACATCTAACGCATCACAAAGCCAATCATAGGATTGACGAGAAGCGATGAACTCCGTTGTACAGAGCGAATGTCTGACATGAATGAAGCATGTATCCAAACTTAGAGAATGGAATTACTCACGAGATGTTTTCCATGCTATCAACGAGACAATGAGTGAAATCATATGTAGGGTAGATCTTCCATTTGTCGTGTGTCCGATGGTGAGGTGTTTCAAGGACACGATAGGCAGTCAGATCCCACATTTGGGGATTCCCGTCTTCAAGATCTTGCTTCATTCTAAGAGCAGCATCCTTCGGCTTGTATTTCCCATTTTTCATGTTTTCGAATTCAGTGACTGACTCTTCAGTCGATCGATCACGGTGAATACATGGTCGAGGTTTTGCCTTTTTCTCTCCACGATCCGCTTTGATTTCCTCCTCTACGTAGACACAGTATGAATTCGAGGACAAACATAAAATAACATCACTTACGAGTGCAATGGCAGACATAAGCCTTTCCTCTCTTAATGAGTTCCACAGCAAAACAGTAGAGCTCATCAAAATAATCACTAGAGTAAGTGATCTTCCACGGTTCAAAACCAAGCCACCTGACCATTTCTAAGATATTTTCGAAATACCGAGCCTCCTCCTTCTCAGGGTTGGTGTCGTCATATCGCAGATAACATTTTCCTCCGAAGTAATCTGCGTATCCAAAGTTGACGAATATAGCTTTTGAATGACCAATATGTAAGTAGCCATTGGGTTCCGGAGGGAATCGCGTCCAAACTGCGCCCTTGGTTGCTGCCAGATGCTGTTCCTTGAGGTGAGGATGAATCTGAGGGTTCTCACCAGGTGCATGAAGTGTGCTAAAGAACCTTGCTTCGAAAACTGGCTTTCGTGCATTTTCAGCGTCCTCTATCTCTTGAACTACTGGTTTCTTTGTATCCTTCTTGGGCTCCTAGAAATTATTAAATTATCAGGGGAAGCAAAAGGCAGGAGGCCAGACCTTAACTTTGGACCTTGCCGTTTCTTTAGGACCAAAAATTTCCAGAAATGTTTTCTGGACCACGCTCTTCACGTCAGAAAACTTGGCCCAACGCAGGCAAGAGCCACCCAGGAGGATTTTCAAGATCTTGCCCAAATCATCCCATCCTGCCGCGTTCTCGGCAACACAGTCCTTGACCTTAGCAGAGAGTTCCGAGGGCGTAATATTGAACCCTAAAACAGAAATATTTTATCGACCATCTCTTGAAGATCATGACCATGCAGTTTACCTACGCCACAGGCGTCATCGAATTCTTTATCATTGACCGGGGAGCGGTTGATGTCGACAAATTTGGCTGCAGCTAGGCATCGAAGGGGCCAGAAGTTTTCGTGCTGAGGATCTGGCCAAAAAAACCAAATGGAATGCGACATACCATTTACTTGGTCAACAGTTTTGAGGTCCCCATTTACAATTCTTTTGAGCACGTACTCCCTTTCGGTATTCGTGCAACTTGGCGATTTGCTCAGTTCGATAGCTAAGGTGACCAACAAGACACCTGTTTCCTGACCGAAATCTTTCGCACCCAAGTTGTTCTGTTCTATCAGCTCCTTCAAGATGTTGGCTGGCTTGGGAGATTTTGCTGCCTCCAACGCCTTGGCTGTGGTCAGTCCAAATGACTCAAAGAATCTAACGTGAGATTCATTCTCTGGAGTTATCTTGGACATCTTCCGTTGTATGCGGTCAGACAGAATGTCGAAAGGAAGAGAGGTGCAGTATCACATAATGTCATCTGATAACAGTCATGTCAGGACCCCAGTTTGGAACGGAACCGTTCGGAGTGTAGGCATCCAGAGACACCAGAGGGCCCAATGTAAGAATTCATCGAACCGCTTCAAAAACCCCAAATCGTCGAAAATTCTTTAAGGAAACTTCCTACAGACTGTACCACAAAAGGAGCTCAGATAAAAGCTGCCAAAAATAAGTCTTAATAGGGGTTCTCCGGGGGCCTGACGACGCCTGGCCTGGCACCTGGCATCTCCTTCCCTGCCTGCCTCCTATGTTCTGAGAGTGCCCCATCATATTTGTCTCGAAGGATTTATTTATTGTCAATACCAAACTTGACTCTATCTATGAAAATGTCTCGAACTCACCGGTATACCTTCGAACAGCTCGTCAACGAGGACTTTATGGAAAAATCGTCAGTAGACCTCCCTGCTCGTGGTGGATAAGCCTGACCTGGTCTTGTATAGTCATATTGAGGCCTTTGAGCGTGCATTGCGACTAGACGAGTACCACTTTGACCGTCCCAATGGACTGTCGTCACCCTCAACCCCAGCTGCACCTGTTACCGGGTCATCTCGCATACACAAAGTGTCGGCCTCGTCAGATTTTGCCCCCATTCACTCTAGAGTTGACAGGTATGACTGTATAACTCTTTGCATCCTCTTTAAAGGTTCATTGTTCCATGTAAAATTGTTGGTCGATAGAGGAAAGAAAAAGCATAAGCGACACGACTGGTCGTATCTGATTTTTCGCTGGCCGCTCTTGGTGAGTATACCTGTTGTTCTCCCTTTACACTTGATGACTCATTATCTCATTGTCCAGATTTTCATTTTTTTGTTCATTGCAGCTGAGTTCAATTTATATGTACTAGTACGACAGTTAGTCAACGGGAAGGAATGGATTACTGCCTGTGAGCGTTCTGGATAAATTATCGAAAACCATGAATGTGATGTCATTCGACAGGGAGAGGAAAAAAAGGCCACTTGCGCAAGAAACTGCGAGCTGCGCGAACCTATGAGGTGAAAGCTCCTGTGTAAATCCAATTAATTTGCTGACTATCTTCAAGGAATGGAAAGAAGTAGCAATAGAATTGGATGAATATTTGCAATTTGATGAATGGAAGAAGACTGACGAGGATCCTTTTTACGACTGGAAACTTGTTCAGAAGGTCCGACCCTCGAATAGTTTTGCCTACCTGCTTACTATTCTTGAATCCTTCACAGGTCAAAAATTTATTACGAGCTCTTCGAGAAAAGAAGGACGCCAGAGGATGTCTCGGAGTTCTAGAAACTTGTACACGACCTAATTTTGCTGCTATTGAATCCTCTAGGTCCGTAGTTCCTCGAGTAAATCTCAGTGACCTTATCCTGGAAATAGATTGTACAGTGAAGTCCGTTTCACTAGTATCGAACTTGTTGATGGCACTGAAGCCATCCTAGACGTTTTTAGGAACGAAAGATTTGATAGAATGTGGCTATCCAAATTTTTCTATCTTTGGTCCTTTCTTGATGCACCTCTAGCATACTTTGATGAGTTGGAACGATCTTTAGAATTCATTCGGGAGACTTCTGAGATATCATTGGAGGAGAAGAAACAATTCTTCAAGAGTACAAACACTAATCTTGGTGAATTCTCCTGCACAAAGTGCAGCTGCCTTGAGTTCACGTGCTGGTGCAGGTATCACTGCGCTCTGTCTATCCGGAGGGGGGACTCTGGGCTACTGTGAGTCCGTATTAAGATTCCGTCCGTGTGATCATCATTGACAGTGGTTCGTGCAGACCATTTTGGCGTAATAAAGGCATTTTTAGAGGAGGGACTACTCCCTCGTGTCATCAGTGGTACTAGTGCAGGAGGTCTTGTGGCCGCTCTGGCCTGCACGAGGACGGATGAAGAACTTGAGGTTTTACTAGATCCCAGACTTGCTGACAAGATCACAGCGTGTGGAGAACCTTTTTCTGTGTACTTGGATCGATTTTTGAGGACAGGAGCTCGATTTGATAGCACCACGTAAGTCTGTGATTCTTTTGTCATCCACTTGTCTCTTAATATTCAGTCTAGGTGGGCGAAAAAGGTTTGGAGATCTGTGGTCAAGGAAACACTGAGCTCACTTGAATGTAGTCTACTTTTTTCACCCGTGGATCCATGACATTTAAGGAAGCATATGAAAGAACAGGCCGTATTCTCAATGTGTCTGTAGTGCCCCATGACCGATACTCGTGAGTTTACATCTTGGCTGTCGCACCATAATACTCTAACGCATTTCAGGCCTACTAAGGTCCTGAACTATATAACCGCGCCAGACACTGTGATTTGGAGCGCCTTGTTGGCGTCTGCTGCTGTCCCTGGCATTCTGAATCCTGTGGTCCTCATGCAGAAGCTAAAAGACAGCAGTTTAGTGCCATGGAGTTGGGGAAGTCGATTCAAGGATGGCTCACTAAGGGTTGATATCCCGACACAGGCACTAAACTTGTATTTCAATGGTGAAGTTGATCATTGATCATGCTTATCGTGAAACCCAACCATCTTCCTTGCAGTTACGAACCCTGTAGTATCTCAAGCTAATCCCCATGTCCACTTGTTCTTCTTCGCCCCTCGTGGTTCTGCCGGAAAACCCGTTGCTCATCGGAAGGGTAAAGGTCAAGCAGTTATAAAACTTATAAATTTATAAATATTGACTAGAGTGAAGGTTGGAGAGGCAATTTCCTGCTGTCCGCTGCTGAGCAATGGCTGAAGCACGAATTGACGAAAAACTTCAGAGTGATACGAGATCTCGAGCTCCTTCCGACGCTTTTAGGATCAGATTGGTCTAGCGTGTTTTTGCAGCGTTTTGATGGTGCAATCACGTGAGCCTTTGATATCTTCTAGGAGACTCTATTCACCAACAGTTTCCCCTAGAATATGGCCTCGCACTCGATTTATGGTGAATGTTAGCGTTCAATTTTTCGAATTTTGAATTAATGGTTTTAGGATTTCATTCGGATTCTAACTGATCCTGACCCACCTGAGCTACAGCGAATGATGCAAGTGGGACAGCTTGTAACATGGCCAAAGGTGGGAAACATTTAATCGAGTCTGACATATGGGCATTTCCTGAGGTTTACTCCAGCTACACATGATTAGTAATAGAACACGAATAGAAAAGCAGATTCTCCTAGGCCGACAAGCTACCCACGCACTATCTCAGTCACGTAGCATCCCACCTAAGCCGCGCCTGATGCGCCAGAGCCAGGAGAGAAACTCAGAACGACGAAGTACCTTATTGTCGATATCCAGCGGCTCTGAGAAGCCGATATCCGTAGATCCTGATCCGGAGGATGCCTTTCCCCATGGCTCTCGATGGTCCTATGATCGCGGACGTATGAAAAGGACTCAATATGCCATGACAGAACCTGTTCAAGAGGCAGGCCACGATCCTTTGTCCTCTATCCAGGTGCGCCGAAGGTGGGCTCAGGATTTTCTCAGCCCTGTTGAGGAATCTGATGCGGAAGGGGATCAAAGTCATTCATTTGAAAGGGAGAATGAGTCGAGATTTAGCTCGCCAACCTTCCTCAAGAACGACATCTGGAGCAACGGATCCTCATCGGAGGATACCCCTGAGAAATTCAGATACTTTCACAATCCTAATAGGAAGCTGGATTATTCATCATCAGAAGAGGAATAGAAACTTGAAAAATGGACTGTAATTATAACACTTGAATGTATTTGGATGCCATTGACCCGTCATCCGATGTATCATACTGTTGAGCAAATACTTTTATTCCCCACTCTTTTCTCCAGATATATCGAACCGTAGGTGCAAAGAGATCGCAAAGAGATCCTATTGAGTCACTAGATTGTGACTCACTGAATAATAAGATATGCTCATCTCAGAATTGTAGGGCGAGACTAAGGTAGATGAAAAACTACACAAAAATAAAAGGAGTGAATTATGCATGCTTCTTTCTCTCTTACCTCCATCTTGTATGGTAGTGCCTGTAAGAGAATTAGCGAATAAACAATTTTCTCATTCCTCAGCAAATACTTTTCATTCTACAATGGCTCAATTCCCTTCCGGCACAGATATGGACGTCAATAGCGACACTATCTTAAGGGGGAGGTCTAACCTCTCCAGTAAAGCAAAGAAGTTCTTTGATTCCTTCAAGCACTTCTTCCATTCCTTACCATGAACACATGGAATTGGAAAACAATAAACCAGAAGATGACATTAGAGAGCCCATTGATAGCTCTCAACTATCCTACAAGGATAATACGGATAAAGGTGAGTCTGTCAGTAAGGTGGCTGACAACTTCCCCTACAGACAGGAAACAACGTGTATCAAACATGGCTCCGGCCCTAAAGACAGCACCTCAGCCAGAAGGTAGGGACATTTCTAAGAATAGTTCAAACAGCAGTCAGCAGTCAGCAGTC
>Ga0157366_1000889_pt1 | contig 12710 bp, 4 predicted proteins | sample AttbisABBM1_FD_113149 | JGI IMG/M metagenome (GOLD analysis project Ga0157366, IMG submission 113149) | Fungus gardens microbial communities from leaf cutter ant in Botucatu, State of São Paulo, Brazil - Atta bisphaerica ABBM1 | ecosystem: Host-associated > Fungi > Mycelium > Unclassified ...
CTCCTTTTTCCTCTCTGCTTCCCCCTTTGCCTCTTTCTCCTTCTGCTTCTCCCATCCTGATTTTCCCTGTACTGGCCTCCACTGTTTGCCACACTCCTCTGGACACCTCGTTATCTTAACCTTCCCTGTTTTCCAATCAATCTCGGAATTGTGACATGCTAACCACGGCATTCCCAAGATTACCATCCACTTCTGTCCCTCAATAACATCTATCTCCATTCTCTCTCTATGTCCCTTGTAATAAATATTTACTTCCACCGTGTTTTCTATTGGCCCTTCCTTATTAAGTGATCTATCCACATTTCTTACATTTATTGGCCTCTCCAACTTTTTTAGCTTAAAGCCCTGTTTTCTTGCGAATTCAGAGCTCATCACCAACCCAGTTGCCCCACTATCTAACAATGCCTCCACCGTAACCCCCTCTTGAGTATATATCCTTTCCAACCCAATTTTCACCGTTACTTCTCTCAAAGTTCTTTCCTCCACTTTTCTTACTTTCTCCTCTAATGCAGGTGTATCAGCATTTATTATCATGGCTAATACACTGTATTTACTCTGAGAATCTAGTTGAGGAGTTCTAGATTCTCCCCCCCTTTTAAATTGTTTGAATCAAAAATCTCCTCAATTCTTCCTCCACTATACTCCACCCTCCTTCCTTCCATTGGTCTTCCTCTTCCTCTGTTTCTGCAATGGCGGGCCATGTGCCCAAAACCCCCACAAGCATAACAATTCCTCCCTCGATCCACTTCCATTGCATATAGGTCCCGTCTTGGAAGAGTTCCCATGCTCTGTCCTGCCTCTTGCCCTCTCACTACTACTGCATTCGTCCTTTCCACTCCCTCCATTGGAGCAGGCCCCATTGTCGCCTGCTGAGGCATTTGCCTCCTTTGCCACACTAATGGTCATGGCAAGCTTTGTCTTTGCTCCTGCTTAGGAGCACTTCCCGTCGCTTCCTTCTTTCCCCTCAACCTTTCTTCCTCTCTTTTACTCTCCCTCCAGTTTCTATCAAGGGCCGTTGCCCTCTTGTACCATTGCTCTATGGAGGTCGGTGGGTTTTCTGCCTCCATCAACTTCCTCCTTATCCCCCCATTTATCCCTCTTTTGAATTCTTCCATCAATTGCCTCCCCTCATATCCACTTCCCCTTGCCACCCTCTTAAACTCCTGAATAAACTCCTCCCATCATTCTTCCTCCCTGCTCCATTTTTCTTAACTCTGCTGCCTTTACTGATTCTTTCTCTCCTCCACTGAATTCTTTTTTTAATGTCATCAAAAACTCTTCTGCTGTCTCATATTCCATTTCCCCTGACCCCAGTTCCTCCATCACGTTTTCCTTCCACATGTCTGCTGACCCCCCCTGCACATATAACAATATCCACTGTACTTGTCCTTCCACCGACTCTCCTCTTAACTTCATCCTAATATATAACTTGCATGCTGAAATAAATCCTCCTACTTTTTCTGCTTCTCCGTTGAAGATGGCTGGTTTAGCTACCTCCATGTGTGTTCCTGTGGTTGTCCCTCCTGTTCCTCCTGCTCCTGCTCCTCCTGCTACAAGCAGAGCCTGTATCTGCACCTGCATTGCAGCCAACTGCTCTTGCTGCTGCTGGATAATCTCATGAAGGTTAATTTGACTCATATTGATGTTGTAGGATGAGTCAATAGGTGATGCTGATGTTGATGGTGGTGGCGGTGTAGGAGGTGAGGATGTGTATAGTGGTAAAACTGAGCCTGTGCTGGTCTCGGTGTCGGACTCGTATTCTGAAGATGAAATAATCTTGGTATATGATAGCAGGCCCTCTTCAAGTCCTGCCTACACAATTACTGACTACTTCTATCAACTGGCTACTGCCCTAAGAAAAAAGTAAACGATTTTGTCCTAAGAAGGACGTTCTACTCTAAGCAAGTGTTTTAAGAACAACCTGCTGTTTCTCTGCATAGACACACCACAAGGGGATGTGTAGCACAAGGCTGATATGTGAAAATAGTAACGAACACATCCACAAAGGGTGATATGTCTGAAATGTACCAGTGGGCTTTGATACACACAAATGGCTAGGCTTTCTCTGCCTAACTAGCGCTTCCCTTAAGCCTAGGGTCTGGCTGTGTTCTTCTAGACTAAAGGACTGTGTTGTCCTTCGGTCGAGAATGATAACAGAGTAAAGAAAGGTTTTGAAGGCTAGTGTTAAGCGGTCAGGAATCAGGGAATCGAGTTCTAATGTTATGAATCAAAGTTCAAAGAGTTTAAGCGATGAAACAACTCTTGTATTGAGTAACACAAGAGAACTCGATAGAGTTCCTAGTACAAAGTAGTCTACCTTATATACTACTACTCATGGCCTGTGCTCACTGCTGTGCACCCTACCCTAAATGACCATGTGTATGATATGAGATCAACATGTGTTGTCCATGTTGTATGACATCACTTTGTTCCAGAACCTTCTACTCTATTCTCCCAAGTCTCGTGATCAGACTTGTGACTGATGTGACAGTGTGACAGACAAACCCTAACCCGAGCTGTTTCTAAAAATAGAAAAGAAAAAAGGAAAAGAAAGGACAATAAACTAAAAGAGAAGAATAAAAAAATGAAGTCCACTGTCAATGATCTTAACAACTATGAGGTAACAATATGGTTAACATACTCCTTGACATTATCCATCAAACTACTCCAGCCTGCTCTAGTCTGTTCTAGGCCTTTATGACATCACATCATGTGACATGTCATGTGACTGCAGTCACATACCTTCTCTTGCTATAGACTAATAATATACTACTGTCCTATCTATATCTTATCAAAGTTTATCCACACTTTATCATATCATAACAACATGGCAAACAAATGGTACAGCACATAAGCTGAAGCCAAGGTCATTTCATAAGTTTGTATCACTAAGCACAGAGTCTACACACTCCATGCATTACTAAGCTAATCCTGTATACTTTTGCCTTCTGATGTGGACCACATCTGACAATCTTCTAATATATTCTTCTTCTATACATCTGCTGATCCTCTATGTATATATAACAATACCTATTAAATTTTCTCTACTATTACTTCTCTCATTTTCATCTTCAAAAATAACCTGCATGCCATAATAAAACCTTTCACTTTTCCCACTTCTCTGTTGAACACTAGTGGTTTAGACACTTCTATATTGAACTCTGTGTTGGGTCCTCCTGTCACTCCTGCTACTGCTGCTGCTGATAATACTTGAATTTGTGCCTGTATTGCTGCAAGCTGCCCCTGTTATTGCCAGATGATTTTGTGAAGGTCATTTTGACTCATGGTAAAATTGTTATAAGAAGAGGAAGAGTCAATGGGTGATGATGTGTAAAGAGATAGTAGAGAAGAGCATATGTTGGCTTCACTCTCAGACTTATACTCAGAACTTGAAGCAATCTTGGTAAGTGTTTAGTAGGTTCTTTTCTTACTCTATCTTATATTGTCTACTGACTACTGCTATAAAATAAATGTAAACAATTTTGGTCTAAGAAGACCATTCTATTCTAAGTAAGATCTTAAGGATGCCTGCTGTTCTCCTATGTGTACTAGTCACAAGAGAATCAATAGCACAGAGCTAATATAAGAACAAGATATCAAACACATCCACAAAAGGTAATATGTCTGAGATATACTAGTGAGCTTTGGTGTAGACAAACAGCTAATCATTCCCTGCCTAGCTAGTGTATTCCTTATACCTAGAGTCCAGCAATTCTTCTTGACTAGAGGACTGAGCTGTGGCTTGGTCAAGGATGATGAGAGAGTAAGAAATTTAGAAAGGGCTCTGTGTTGAGTGGTTTCTTGGAAAGAATATCAAGTTCTAATATTATAATTCAAAGACTTTAGAGTGAGTTTAAAAAAGGAAACCTTGTATTGGTTAATATATGAGAATTTAATGAAGTTTCTAGGTACAATATATCCACCTTATATACACTTTGCTTATGGTCTGTGCTACACTGATTTAGCCTACCCTAAAGGGATATATGTTTGCCCTAAAATTGACATGTATAAAACATGTTATAATGATATCATTACTTCTAGAACCTTCTACTGTATTTCATCATGACATATGATTGTGTGACTTTGTGACTGTGACATGTGCTGTCACATTAACCCCTAACTTTAAGTTCCAAAATAGAAATGAGAAAGAAATTGAAAATAATTAAGAGTTCACTGTCTTCAACTCTGACAATAATATAATTACTTAAATGAAAACAAAAAAGAAAAGAAAAAGAGAAAAATAAACATAGAAAACATAATACTACACTAGAAAAAGGATCCTATATAGCAAATAACTAACTCTATGTAATGCCTTTTTTAAAGCAAAATGCATCTAGATTGAACTTGAGAAAAGTGAGAATATCTTTGAAATATTCTTACTTTAGATTTTATTACTTTTTATATTGTTTGTAATCATATAGAATATGTGTTCTTATCTCAATAGAAGAGTTATCACATGGGCATTCAATTAAAACATTAGGAAAAAATCTTTGCTTATATTTACTAATAAAAGCATGATTAGTAATCAGTCTAGTGATATATATACACATTGAGTTAGAAAGGCCAAAATGTTTTAGCCAAGCTCTATCTTTCAAATAAGTAAGATAAATGGAATAGTCATTGTCATTGTTTAGATCAAGAAAATTTCTTTTCCTGTAGTTGAATGCTTGGAAGTATATCTACTACTTTTTAACAATAGAATTGCATTCTTTTTTCCTGCTGAACTCCCATGATGTTTTACTGGACAAAGTGGGGCTTATTCTATAGAATTTTGATTTTTTGTCAACTAGTAAATATGAAGGTCATTTATTGTTATTAGGATAGTCCCAAAATGAAATTGTATTACTAGAGTTCTTATTAAAGAACTTCCTTAGATTGCTAATTATAGTAATGAAATATGAATGAAGAGTTGTGTTGAAGATATGTTTAACAGCTGGAATTACAACTTAAGAGTAGTACTATAGCAGTAAGGTCAATCAGATGGTAAGAATTTCCAAGACCTCTATTGTTTGGGTATTAGTAGTAATAGTATTAGTGACAATGACAATATGTATGACACCTTGCATTTGAGATAATTGAGATAATTGACTTATACTACATCTTATGGTAAAAAGTTCAGCTTCAGTGAATGTGATGTTCATTGCATGATAAACAGTTTTCATGATAATCTTGTGTTCTCTCTGAATGTATAAGACTAAGATAGCAATGTTATTTTTGATACTTACATTAGAAATAATGAGAATAATTTCATGACTATTGGATAAATCCTTGTAAATTTTCTTAAGTTTGTTTCAATAAGCAATTCTTGTATTGGTATCTTTGTAATTCACTGTATAAAAACAATCAGAAAAAGTGTTTACTAAACAAAAACTAGAGAAAAGTTCTCTATTCAGACTATCAAAGACTGGTAATGTTTAATTCAGATAGTTATTGGTATCTACTATTGGACTCTTGATCTTGAAGTATTGCTTGGAAGTAAGACAATATATAGCCATGCAATGAGAGATGGCATTCTTGGAATAATGTTTGTCCAAGAAAGAGTTTAATGTGTATTGTTTAGAAAGAAATACTACTTAGAAATAGTATTGTTCTATAATTTCATTGAGATAAAAATGAATAGAAATGAGACCAGCAATAGTCTCAACTCTTTATGAAGGTAATATACAAAAAGCTCTAGTAATCTTTAATACTGCTCTTCTTTGTATTTTCTTCAATTCTTTAGAAAGTTAATATAGCAGTGCTTCTTTGAAATACCAAAGCTGAAATCCATATAGAGTGATGGAAAGGATACAAGTTCTATATAACAGATGTTTGTACATTGGAGAAAGTTCTCTTGTTGGATTGCCCAGTATCTTCATACCTTTGATAGTAGATAAAGCTTTATTAGCATAATAATAAATATAGTGTCAAAAAGAGAGTTTTTGATTGAAGAAAAACCCTAAATATTACCATGTATCTTTAGTGTTAGGGTAACCAGGCAGAAACATGGAGTTTGCACTCTTTAGGAAAAACTTAAGTATATATTCTTGAAGAAGTATAATATAATACTTATCTCCAGAAAAAACCTAAGAGAATAGAATGAGATTTCCTAGAGGCAATGACTATCTTAAATATTGCACCATTTATTCCAATTCAGTAGAACAATACTGATGTAATCAAGAACAGATGATACCAGCATTGCTAGGAACAGTAAATAGAGACATTATAAACTTGTACTAAGATCTCAGTATGGAAGTGGCAAGTCTGAGTGCAATTGAGCTTAGACATGGAGTTTGGCAAGACTAGAACAGAATGGTCCACATCAGAGTTTGCTGCTAGTGTTTGTTTGAAAAAGCCTAAGTGTGGAGTTTATTAGTAGAGTTTGTATTTGTCTATTGATTAAATAACTAGAGAAAAATCAGAAGATTCTAGAATTGAAGCCTACTTTGTTCAGAATCATTGGAAAAAGTTGATAATTCAGGAAAGAGAAGAATTGAGCAATATCAAATACAAGAGTGCTTGTGTAAAGACTTTTTGTCTATCCTGCTCATATAAGATGAGTTAAGAAAATATTAGTATTTATTGTCAAATATTTTTTGATGCCATCCAGTTGGTTCAGATAAAAAACTGGAAGTAATAGAGTGGACTTGTAATCTGTTGCTAATCACCTTTTGAATTAACTTATTTAGTATATTAAAAAGAATGATGGGTCAAAAGATCTTTAGGCTATTATATGAAGAATTGTTGGGTTTTAGAATAATGATAGATTTCTTGAAATGCAATGGCTAGTAACTGAGATTTATACAGACATTCACAATATTGACAATATTAGTAACACACTTAAGATCACTTACTACCTTTTTAAGTATTACAATTACAAGATCTTAAAGTGAATCAAGTAAAGAAATCTTGTATTGGGTTAACATAAGAGAACTTGATAGAGAACTCTGTACAGGATTGTCAACATTACATACTCTAGACTGATGGTTCATGCTACACTACAATTATCCTACTCTAAATAATCATATGTCTGCCTTAAGGTTAATATGTGTATAACATGCTGTATAATGTCCTTTCTTCATTCCTACAATCAAAGTTGTATTAGAAAGTGCTCATCAAACCATTTCCAATAATATATGGTATATCTCATAGCAATAAGTATTGATAGAGATACAAGCATATCAATATAGTGACATAATTAGTTATCTTTTGAAATTAGCCTGATATCTGCTATGACAGATAACAGTCCTACCAGGTACAAGTTTTGATCATGCAATAGAAACAGCTTGTGCACAGACTATTACTATTTTGTATTAATACTTTTATGTCTAAGAATTAGACTCCAGATTTAACAACATCAATTTATATCAATTATCATCAATTATTATCCCTTATTATCATTGACATCTGTATTAATCTTTATCATCATTATCATCATTATTGAACTTCTAAATTGCTTCTAAACCTCTAAAAGTGTATCCAAGGTTCAGATATCACAAACAAGTGAATAGTTCATTTTGTAATAGATAAATGTTAATAGATCTAGATTAAGACTATCAGCTACTTTCCTGAGTGTATCAAAGTATGTCAAGTGATGAGGATATGATGGATCCTAATCACTATCTCTGATATTGAAATCATCTGTCATAATTAGGACATTGTTTAAATCAACCTCAGTATTCTTTAGATACTTTAAGGCATTTTGCTAGTTATCTGAGTAAATGTTAAGAATGAAACACATAATACTGCAATTGAAAAAGAAGATGAGGTTAATATCTTGATGATTAAAAATAACCTTTCTTAATGAAAAACATAACTTGACCAGCATGATATTTATATAGGTGATAACTCTTGGATGATCATTGTCAAGGAGAGATAATCTTGTAAACATGATCTAAGAAGAGTGATGAGAAGCTCCTATAAGGTCTTCATCTTCTTCAGACAAAGAGCTTAGAAGTTGTCAGATAATTAATCAATGAGATTCCTGAATAAATAAGATGTCAAAGTTTTGGTTATTTTCTAGAATCATATTAGTAAGAAGCTTGTTCTTTTGGATATTCTATGAAAAAATCTTTAGAAATTTTATAATCATTGTTTATCCCCACCCATGATTAAGCAAATTGAATTGACTCTGATTTCTCAGAGCTCTTGAGACTTCTTAACATGTCACTTTCTGTTAAATCTATGCTTTCAGAAAAAACTGCTGTTGCTATCCACTTGATATTCACCTTTGCAGTTAATATACTTAAATAAGTAAGTATAAGGTACTCTTTTCTTGGTTTTGAGTCTAGGATGATTTGTTTTTAAAGTTAGCCTTATTGTCAAAGATGAAAGCAGTAGACTTTGTTTATTTGAATTTTCTTTTTCATTTTTATTTTTATTTTTATTTATTTTCCATTTTTCTATTTTTAGAACTTAGGGTTAGGGTTAGAGTGACAATATCATGCTGTCATACAGCAGGTCACATTAGATGACATGGTCACAAGTCATAAGATACATAGAAGGAGGTAGAAGGTTCTAGAAGAATAATGTCATACAACATATAAAACACATGTTGACCTTAAGACATACACATGGTTGTTTAGGGTAGGCTAGAAATAGCTCACACAGACCATTAGATATTAGTATATAAGGTAGACAATCTTGTATAAAGTTCTCTATCGAGTTCTCTTGTGTTAACCCAATACAAGGTTCTTCTTATTGACCAACTCTAAGGTCTTTGAGTTGTAACACTTATAACACTATGCTATTTTTCTGCAATGTTCAATTTTATGCAGACCATTGCACTTTTGGCATTTGATACTATGTGTATGGTAGGCAAAAGTAGTATGTTCTTACTTCTAACAATTCTTATATTAAGAAATACTAGAATTCATGTTGGTTTCTCAGATGGTTGCAATGTGACATCCTATATTGAAACATCTGTTAATAAGACACTTAGCCTTTGTACTGTTTTGAGAATTCTAAATGTCAACTCATATAATAGCCATGTCTAACTTAGGAAATGTCTTGATAATATATGAATAGGATATTAGAACAACATCATCAAAGATATAAGTATCCTTTATTACTTCTTTTATTACAATAGGCAAATTTGTGTTTTCTAAGTAGTAAGGCAATCTTAGGATTTTAAAGTATGATTTGGATTGAGAAAGTCAGAGGCTCATGATATTATTTGAGTTTATATTGTTCAACTCTTTGATATATCCCTTAATTACATTCAAATCTGAAGTAGCTGCTGCTTTATTAGTAGTGATGATAACTCCTCTATTATCAGAGCAAATAAAATTAGTAGACACTTTAGATTTCATACCTTTTAGAAGTCTGTTAATGTTTAATATATAGACATTTACTTGAAAGATGATTGTGTTTGAGTTGTTTATGCTCATTGGTATGATAATCTGTTTTTTAGAAGGATCTTTGGTGATTATGTTAAGTTTCTGCTTGTTCTTTATTTTCTTGTTATTAGCAATATTGTGAATTTTGATAATATTGCTAGAAGACAGTTTGGGAAATACATTCTTGATTTTGAGAATATTCTCAATGTCATCTTTAGTAGCTTGAGCAAATAAGCAGATATTTGAATCCAATGATTGGGTCTTTTTGAAATATTTAAATTTGGCCAAAATACTTTTGTTAGGCCTAGAAGGAATAGAAGATGTTATAATTTAAACTTAAAAGTTAGAGAATGAAAAGAGCCTTGTATTAGATAATATATAAGAGAACTTGATAGAGTTTCTAAGTACAATCTATCTATCTTATATATACTAGGATCATGGTCTATACTATACTAACCTAGCCTACTTTAAAGAGCATATGTTTGTCTTAAGGTTAATATATGCAACATATACTATATAATGTTATTATTTTAGGACCTTCTATAATGTTTTTTGTGATGCATAATCATGTGACTGTAAGTTGTGACAGTCAAGTATAATATCATACTAAACCCTAATTCTGTCAGATACAGTTCACACTAGAGATGAAAGTCTGCAGAGTTTGCTCAGAGATATGTAAACTTATGGAATAACCTTGGCTTCAGCTTATATACTGCACTGTCTGACTGCTATGTGGTTACAACTTTAGATGAAAAAGTCTGAGATAGAAGTGAGTACTAATTGGTATGTTACTATTGAACACTAGAGATCAAGTTCAATAAGAGTTATCTTTATTGATTATCAGACTAGCAAATTACAGTATAACTACTAGTCTTATATACAAGTAGATAATATAAGAGATACTTGAAGTTTCAGTAATATAGCTCTTATTTCTCCAAGCAGAGATTTAGTGGTGAGACACTGATAGGAGAGAGGAGTACTCTATTATGGAAGACTAAGTTGAATAGAAGTATTCCCATTATAAAAGACAGGATACCTGGATTGTTACATTACTGTTATGAGAAGAATGGCCATTGTAGAAGATAGGCTTGTATAATAGATGTTGAGAAAGTAGTACCACCACAGAGATGTATTTTCTAGATAGGTGGACTTGGTATATAACAAATTCTAAGTCTGAAAAATAAAAATAAAATAAAATAAAATGAAAATAAATATAGTCTATAATTTTCAATTCTGATAGGAGAGAGAATCCTTAAAATATTGGCTTATTTATCTTTAGTTGTCTTTAGAGTAGGTATAGTTTTCTTATTAAACTGGGATAAGGCACATTATATGAAGATCCTGTCATTGTGTCATATGCAAGTCTACCCATCTGGAAATTACATTCCTGCAGGAATATCATCTCCAAATCATACAAGCCCATCTTTCTCACAACATATCTTATGGCAGTGCTGCAACCATCTGGGTATTCCATCTTCCATGGTGGAAATACTCCTATTCAACTTGGTCTTCCATGACAAAGTTACCTCTATCAGTATCTCAACACTGAAACCTCCACTCAGGATAATAGAGGTTTTACCACTGAAACCCCAAGTATCTTCTATACTATCCATTTGTATATAAGACTAGTAAATACACTGTAATTTGCTAGTCTGATAATCAACAAAGATAACTCTTATTGAACTCAATCTCCAGTATTCAATGGTGATACACCAATCAGCACTCACTCTCACCTCAGACTTCTTCCTATCATCTGAAGTTGCGACCACACAGCAGACAGATGGCACAGCACATAAGCTGAAGCCAAGGTTGTTCCACAAGTCCATTCTGCAGACTTCCACCCTAGTATGAACTGTGCTAACACATTGTCATTAGTTATTAGTTTATCTTTTATATTTATTTTTTATTTTGGGACTTAGGGCTAGAGGTTAGTGTGATATCACATGTGACTGACACATTATTGCCAGTTAGAAATTCATCAATACCAAACAAAATAATTGGCATAAAATTACTATTCTACATATTAGAATCAAAGATAGTAGACTTTTTTTATTTCTCTGCTTTATTTTATTTTATTTCTCAGACTTAAGGTTAGGGGTTAGTGTGATGTCACATGACACTGTCACAAGTCATGGTCACATAATCACATGTCATAAAAGAATATTATAGAAGGATCTGAAACAAATAGTATCATATAGCATGTATTATACATGTTGACCTTAAAGAAAATACATAGCTTTTAGAATAGGCTGAGTCTAGTGTAGTATGGAGCAACAGTCTAGTTTATATAAGGTAGACACTTTTGTACTAGGAACTCTATCAAGTTTTCTTGTGTAAACTCCATATAAGATTTCTTTTCTTAACACTTTGAGACTTGAATTATAATACCACAGTTGTGAGTCAGCTGGTTGATCAGCCTGGTATGGAATAACCAATGGTTCCAAATTTGGAAAGAAATATGTGTTATTAGTATTACTACTATGAGATATATATATAGAGTCATATACAGGCTCCAGAGGCACAGTTTCCAGAGGTATATAAGATAGATATGGGTCTTGCTGCTTCTCTCTCTCAATTTGTTTGGCCCATGTCAATTTTCCAGACTAAGCTTGCATACATTCTACATAATTTATCAAGGATGTAGAAGAGTTAACAGACATTTCTCTTGTACTGTTAGTACTCAGAGAGGGAAAACATTCTCTGGGTAGGTTGAATCCAATATCCATTGAGAATACTAAGAGTAGTGTGGTTGGTTATTCTGAGGTTTAGGAAAAGATTCAATATATTCACTAGTTCTCTTCTGGACACTACCATGCAAAATTGTGATATGAGAGAAAGAAGTGATGCTTATCCTGATGCTTATCTGCCATTAATAGTACTATATTTTGTGTATAATGCTTGGACCAAGTACATAGACTATCATCCTACTGTAGTATGTATGTAGTGGTATATTGGTAGAATACCTTACCCAATTATCACTGAATTTTTTGGGCACTTAAGACTTCATGAGTAAGACTAATCCCCTTACAGATTCACCTGGCATCAACACTAATCTGTTTTCACACACCCAATACAGCGAGTGACTATTATACAAGCCCTAATCTCAAGAACCGAGTCGATTACCTAATGACCAATGGGAATTGTCTCACAGCAAAACACAATTAGCTGATCCTAAACATGACGAGTGATATCTTCAAGCCAAGGGGAAAACCAGCGCTTTGAATGTGCTTATATTATTGATATCAAAACGATACAAACTTAATCCCTGTATCGATTATTTATTTTGTCGCATGAGAACCAGTGTGAGCAACCTGGTTACGTCGATTCTTGATAAAGAAGAAACAATAAGCAAATAGGACTCACGTCACTCAGGTTCAATGCCGCAGCAAGCGC
>Ga0157366_1000892_pt1 | contig 12671 bp, 17 predicted proteins | sample AttbisABBM1_FD_113149 | JGI IMG/M metagenome (GOLD analysis project Ga0157366, IMG submission 113149) | Fungus gardens microbial communities from leaf cutter ant in Botucatu, State of São Paulo, Brazil - Atta bisphaerica ABBM1 | ecosystem: Host-associated > Fungi > Mycelium > Unclassified ...
CAGTTTCCTTTTCCAGGATCCTCGTTTCAATCGACTGGAAGATTCCTTGTTGCTGTGGAAGTCACTTGTGTCAAACCCGTTGCTTAGCAAAGTGAATATTATACTATTTTTGAACAAATGTGACTTACTCCAGGTGGGTAGATGTCTTATCAACCCTGTTTTATTTAACTCCTTTGTTTTTGTGTTTGTTAACGGCGTCCCTCCAATTATATCTTGCGTTCTACCACTCAGGCCAAGCTAGAAGCCGGTGTACGCTTGAGTCATTATATGCACACCTACGGTGATCGACCTAACGACTACGAATCTGTGTCTAAATGTGAGATTCTATCTGATTCATCATCATTTTCTAAACTGAAACTACGTGGAGACTTTCACAACAAGTTTGGAGCTTTGCACATGGCATTTTCACGAGATAAGGACAGAGAGTTATATAGTCAGTATTCGCATCTGCCTTGTCAAGCGTTCATAGCTCATCCCTGTAGTACACCTCACTGCGGTCACGGATACACATTGGACAGCAAATATAATATCTTCTGGTATGCCTAGTTCATCGTTATCATGATCCGACACAGAGTGTAACCTGTTTGGTCATTTTACAGTCCGAGACATAGTCATCAGAAACAGTCTCCGAGAAATGCGACTTGTATGATGGCCGTCAGTACATCCATGCCCGGCTTTTACGAACCTACATCATCAGACGACTCTCTCTCAAATTGCTATGTGATCGCCAACTCGTTCTGTCCCTGGCTATTTCAACAGCGCTCTTGCCATTTTTCTATGGCCAAGGGTCGGATATTTTATCTTTTACATTATCGGCGCTGATATATTACGAATTAAGTTGCTCCCTGATTTCAATCTCCTTTCTTCCTTGATCCACACCTATCATTTTCTCTTTGCTGCAATCACATTCACTAATTTCGCAATACCCTCAGTTCAAGCTATTGTCATGTACCGTAGTCCCGCGTCTGTGTGTACAATTAGAGTTAATCATTTGTTTCCGTGGCAACTTTCTCTCGGCGAGATCGCCCACATTCTGTTGTCGGTAACAACGGCAATTTTAGCGTATTATTAACTGTCTGTCTCATCATCGTTTGTTACATGCACTTTCTTCACACTTTCTTCTCAAGGTTCCTTGCTTCTGCAAGATGATGTATGAGACATGAAGTAGTACGTGCATCTTAATTCTTGGCAAATGACTGATGCTGCATCTCGATCAGCTTGGATGGCATTGAAAACAATACAATTAGTTCCGGCCGGCTGATGGTTAGAACAGCCTTCTTTTAGATTTCTCTCTCTCAGATGTTCACGCGAAGCCTTGGACCGCGGGTGACTCGCGCCATTCACGGCATTGGTATTCTTGACATTGACTCTGGAAGAAGGTTGAACTCGATAACATTGTGGGCGAGAGTGGGTCAATCGATAAAAGACCTCGGAAGGGCCGAATTCTCAGGTACGTTGTGCAAGGCAATTTTGGTATTGATTGATTTGGTTTGTTGCTTCAAGTGAGCGATTGCTATCAGCTAATCACGATCCACTATTCTTTTGTTAGGTGTTTCTTCCAGAACTATGTCTACCAAAGTGACCACACATGAGAGTTTAGGTGTGGTTAGTACTGCCCGTGCGTGTGTTTACATCTCGACGTGAAGCTTTTATTCTGATTTTAACGGGTTTCCCTCAACTCATCTACTACATGTCATACTCCTCCAATCACCCACTCCAACTAATGGCACTGTAACCGTAACCAACCCACTCACAGAAGCACCCGCAGCAATCGGACCCTATTCTCAAGCCGTCAAAGCCGGTTCACTCGTTTTCTGTTCGGGATGTATCCCCTTAAGTCCTGAGACAATGGAAATCATCTCAGGTGGTATTGAGGAACAAACACAACAGGCTCTCAAAAATTTGAAAGCAGTTGTCGAAGCATCTGGTTCTGAGTTGGGTAAAGTTGTCAAGACCACCGTAAGTGAAGCTTTTTTCAAAAAAAAAACGACACCTCCCCACCCCTTTCCCATCTGTGGAGATCACGTACTTGGTCATTGATCCTCACATATCTGACTTACCCATTTTCTGTAAGGTTTTCTTGAAAAACATGAACGATTTTGCCACTGTAAACGGTATCTATGCAAACTTTTTTGGAGATCACAAGCCTGCTCGATCGGCAGTAGAAGTGAGTAGATTGCCTAGGAATGTACTAGTTGAGGTCGAGGCAATTACGAGGTGAGATCTTGACGTCAATTCAGTGCCACCAATGGTTGGTTGCTGATGACTTCTTTGATAAATGAACTTCGGATATTGTCGACACCAGTTTGATCTAATCAGGTTGATGCCAGTGAAAGAACTTGTCTTGTTAGGAGCTGATGAAAAGTGGAAACTTATGACACATGACACATGAAAGGGAAATTGCAGACAGTGTATCGGATCGGGTGGTAGTGTTTACTTCACATTTCTTCGATTACTGCCTGTAGGCGCTCCTCATCTAGAATCTCAAATCCTTTTCCTGCTGTCACCTGTACACGAGATATATCAGAGGATGAGAAGATGTGAGACAGGAAATTACGGAAGCTACTGGCCTGTGCTAATTGTACATTGTGTTGATCCAGTTTCTCCTCCATCACTTGCTTCAGGACACGTAATACCAGGATTTGGGCTTCCTTTAATGTCATTTGCTGGAAATAATAGTGAATCAAGGCGATCGACGTGTAACAGATCACATACCTTATGCCACTTGTCTTGCAGCTCACTTTGAGCGGCTTCAGAACCGGATCCTATTGCCTTGGCCTCGTATCGTATAAAGGTACCCGATGGATCAGTATGATACCTAGTTTCCTCAATATAATATTCCTCTAGCATGCGATCACAAGCTGAGAACACATACAATTGAGGTCCAAACTCATCAATTCCCCCAATCAACAACGCAACACCAAATGGTCGACTCATCATTGCCTCTTCATCGTGCACACTTTCACCGAACCGTAGTGCAAGATCACACACAGCTTGGGTGACACTCTCGACTTTGATACGTTCGTCATAAGTAAAAGCGTGGTTTTGAGCAGTAACACGAGCATGGTCAACCATCGTGCGTGCATCAGCGGTGAGACCGGACATTGCACAGCCAAGATGGGTGTCGATTTCCATGATTTTCTCTATTGAAGAAGCTTCTAGGAGAGGAGACTGGACACGCTTTTCAACGCCGAGGACTACACCTTCTGGTGTCTTGATCCCAACTGTTGTTGAGCCTAGCTATGGTTCCAGGATTTCAGCAGCGACGTTTTACGTGTTTCCTGTGAACCATACTTTAATGGCCTCGATGGCATACTCAACTATTACCAGATAAGACGATGGAGTTGAGAAGCGGATGAGTACCCGTACCTTGGAACAGACGACCTTCTGGCGAGAATGTATTGACACCACGATCTGATGGATGAAAATTATTACTGAGTTTGTACGCTTTCCATATGCACTTACCATACTCTGAACGCGTCAAGAACATGGTTAGATATAAAGAATATAAGCTTACGTGCGACGCGTGTTCATGCCGTGAGAATACCAATGTATTCAAGTTATCTAATCTTATCTTGCTGTTCATCAGCCAGAGGAACGTGGGTTATGTTTCAGCAGTTAGTTGCTCTTCTAAAAAAGTATGGCATTTTTTGTCTGTGGAGTCTGCCCAATCGATCGTTTGATGAAAAAATAGCTTGTTCTGTAACCTCCACCATCATGACCACTCAAGAGCTCTCCGCGACCGATTTACAAGATATACTGCACTTTACGATATATTTGGCTCGCAAAGCTGGTAACTTGATACTAGAGGGGTCGAAGGAGATCCAAAAGGCTGGGTCATCAATTGGCGAAAAGTCGAACGCAGTAGATTTGGTGACCAAGTACGATGTTGCAGTAGAAGAGCTAGTGAAGAAAGAGATTGCAGAGCAATACTCCCACTTCGAATTGTAAGATTTCATGTTTGATAACCCATCGTACTGAGAATTTTCAGCATCGGCGAAGAGTCCTATTCGAAAGGTGCACGGCAACCTCTGACCGATAAACCCACCTATTGCGTCGATCCGATTGGTCTGACATCGTTTTATATGAGGTCATACAAGATCTGACAAGTCAGCAACGACAGATGGCACAACAAACTTCGTACACGGGTTTCCATATGCTTGCATTTCCTTGGGTTTGATATACAAGCGTCGACCTATTTTGGGCGTCATTTATAATCCCTTCCTCGGCCATCTCGTGCATATTCTTTCCACAATTTTTTCAGGTACAAACGGTCTGACCTAGCAACTCTCCAGTACTCGGGTATTAAAGGTCAAGGCTCATACCTCACGAGAGGAATTGACGCTGAGCCCGTCAAACTACCCTTGACACCGGCGCGTCCTCTCCCAAATCTTCAAAAAGCTCTCATTGGTAGGATTGACGTGATGTAAGCTATCATAGAAACCGGACTTACTGTTCTCACAGGCATTGAATGGGGTTCTGACCGCCGAAAGAGTACGATTGATGCCAAGGCTGCATCATACTCTCGCCTCGCCGGTGACGTAGAGGGCGGTGTCCTCAATGGGAAAAATGCTCATTCACTTAGGTCACTGGGAAGCGCCGCTTTAAATTACGCAATGGTCGCTGAAGGAGGCCTCGATTTATATTGGTATGTCCTGTGTTTAGTGGAAAAACCATTGTTGATGCCATGCCACGTGACAACAGGGAAATTGGCTGCTGGCCTTGGGATGTTTGTGCGGGCATTGTAATTGCAGAGGAAGCAGGTGGTATTGTCACTGGCTCCAAGGCTGCAAGCGCAGATGGTGAAAATTTTGGAGATGTGACTGAAAGTATTTTAACCGGACGTAAATATATCGTAGTGAGAGCTATGGCAGATACCCCAGTGAGTCCGAATTCCCATGATCTTTGGTTTGATAATTCATCAACAACCCGTCAACAGGACGAGACAGGCCGTGAAGCTCAGCGCAGAATAATCAAAGAGTTTTATGAGACAGTTGAAGAGGTCGAACCTATGTAAATGATCACGTGACATCCTTGTGATGGCCCTACCAAATATGATTTTTGAAGTGGCTGCATTCCAAAGAATAGGTACCCCAGTGCCTGAAAAAGCCCCACAGATGCTATTGTTACCCCACGTGCACGTGTGAAATTGAGGTTAAGGCACATACCTTGCATGACCACCTGGAGCCCACCATTGGGGCCATGCGTCATTATGGATTTTCTGCCATGTTCCAATAACCACCGCTTTTCATCTTCATCTGAGGACCATTAGTATGAACGTTGTCAACTTCTTTTGGTTTTTTCTATCACGATGACGTCACGACCATGGGGCCCGAACTATTGATCCCGCTTCCGACAACGATCGGGCTAGTTGTATGAGGACCAAGGGTCACAGTAACGGTCACAGTAACGGTCACAGTCACCCATAACAGAGTGAAGCATATGGCCCACGACGACGACCGGCCGTCTCCCCTGTCAACGGCTATTTTTACGCACAAATATTCCGTATTCAAGCGTGCCGAGCATAACATTTCATGCGGCCCGGTCCGCTTCGAGATGGTCAGCTGGTGTTTCGCAAAATGAGATTCCGTCTCTGGGTTTTCCGGTTCCGACAGTATATTAGAGGGAGCTCATGCGAGTTTCCGGCCATCGCGGTTGCGTGGACGACTCCGCCATGGCAGGTACAGGTAGCGCTGTGGTCCCAACGAATCGTTATGCAATCCTCTTGGCTGTCTTCATTGCTTTTGGTGCGTTATTTCTTCTCTGAGCGTAATTTCGTTAGGCTGAACTGAATTTGCAGGAGGTAAGTGTAGCTTCGACTGACATTCCGTGAATGCTGGTGTGAGTTTCATTCTATTTTTCGGTCGTCTTTAGTTGAACTCATGTTCCGGGCGTGCTCTAGTGACATCGCTTTCGCGGATAGGATTTTTATTCGGTTATGATATTGGTGTCATCTCAGTGAGTGCTTTAGTCGGGGAGTCGAAAAAAAGTTTCGTCTAAATTGCCGCTTGCTCTAGGGATGTTTAATCATGCCCGACTTCATTCGTCGCTTTGGAGAGCAAGGCGCAGATGGGACCTATTTCTTATCCAGTTCAAGGTCATCAATCATCACTTCTCTTCTTTCTGCTGGGTATGTTTCCGGTTCCGTCTTGTCTGTGACAGCATAGCTTACATTGAAAAAGAACCTTCGTGTACGCCCTTCTCAGAATACCGCGATTTTAACGTTGACCTCCTCATAGTGGTGCCTTGGCTCAAGCCTTCACCTCTGACCGCTTTGGTCGTCGTGGTTCTATCCTCATCTGGTCTGCCATATTCACAGTTGGAGTTGCCATCCAGACCGGAACGACGTTCTCAATAGTCCAGATTACGATAGGAAGGTTCATTGCTGGACTTGGAGTGGGCGCCTTGTCCGGTGAGTTATTGCCTGCAATATCATCATACCATGGCTAACGAACATGTCCGGTCAATGTTAGCCATTGTCCCGTTATACAATGGAGAAACTGCCCCCAAGGCTCTGAGGGGAACCCTGCTTGTATTGTATCAACTTCAAATAATCATCGGGTGAGTAGTTAGGAAGAAGAAATAGAGCAAGTGCTTACCGAATTTGTGTATAGCATTTTCCTAAGCTATGTGTTCGACTTGGGGACTCATCACCTTCACAATTCTGCATCTTGGCGCATTCCTGTCGGACTCCAGCTCGTTTGGGGCATTGCTCTTCTTTCTGGGATTTTCTTCCTACCCGAGTCACCGTACGTACACCTCACATAATGCGGAAAGAACGTGTCGGACTTACACCTGTGTCTCTTTCCGTTAAGACGTCACTTACTAGGAATTGGTAAACGTGACGAGGCAGAGACAGTTGTCGCACTGTTAAATGGTGTACCTCGAGACCATGTCCTTGTGAGTGAGACAATCGAAGAACTGGATTATGGCATCAGAGCGGAGAATGAGGGTGGAAAGGCAACGTGGATGGAGTGTTTCTCTAGCAGGAGTGATCTGTGGAAGCGAACTGGTAACGGAATGATGTTACAATTCATCCAACAGCTGAATGGTCAAAATTTCTACTGTAAGTACGCAGATAAAAGATTCAGGTTCACCGAGACCTGACCTTGTGCTCTCAGACTACTATGGTGACACGTTCTTCCAAAGTGCCGGTACCCAGTGAGCCAGAAATTACCTCGCTCTTTTCCTTTTCACCTTGTCTCATGGCCCTCTTTATTCCAGGCTATCGCCGTATGTGATTCAGGTTATTCTGGGGGCGGTCTCGGTAATTGGTACTATCCCCGCACTGGTAAGGCTTATTTCTCCCTGGAAGGGTTGTCACGAGATAATCGTTGCCTGTTAGCACCTCATCGAATCTTGGGGGCGCAGAAGGGTAAGTGATTGATGCGATGATGCAGTCACAGTAGCATCGACTGATTCTGATTCCACTAGTCGTTGCTTCTTGGTGCAGTGCTTGAAGCAGCTTGCTCCCTCATTGTGAGTTTGAGTCTCGCTGGCTGTTTTTCCTTCCAGGAATAAACTCCCTTTAGGCTGGTCTTGTCGGGCATTTCACTTTAGCGCCGCAGGGCACACCACAAGAACTTCTCACCAGTCGAAATAAGCAAGGAGGTAGGTTCTATGCCTTTTTCTTGCCTGCACAGTTGACTTATGTGGTTATTTGTAACTAGGTGATACTCTCATTGCCTTCGCCGTCTTGCATGTCTTCTTCTATTCGATCTTCTGGGGTCCAACGCCGTGCGTCACTGCATTCTATCTCCATTATCTTTATACGCTAATACCACTTTCCTCTTCTATAGATGGGTCTATCTCGGCGAGTCCTTCCCACTGCGTGTTCGCCCAAAAAGCATTGCTCTGGGCAGTGCTACCAACTGGTCAGTATTCATTCTTGCGACCTCGTGACTGTTAATACAAAAACTTTGTTCAGGCTCTGGAATTTCCTCTTGGGTTTCTTTGCTCCTAGGATTGCTGATGAGTGCGTTTTCTTTATTCCTTTGGTGCTCCATGTGTTATGAAAGGTCATTGGGCCATGATTTTACGGAGTCGTCATCATGCATCATGTCACAGAACCAGTCGTGACAGATTGCCGTTCATCAACTTTAACTGACCTCCTGGCTTTACAGTATTGGGCCTCTCATTCTGATGATTTTCTTCGGCATGCTTATCTTTGGATACGGATACGTTTATCTATTTGTGCCCGAGACAAGAGGTCTAAGTCTGGAAGAGGTCATTTTCGTTTCTCTTTTCCCCTGACTGCTATATGCTGATCACCTTGGTATTGATTAGGTTGATGAGATGTATCGTTCGGGAGTCAAGCCTTGGAATTCTGCTAACTGGAAGCCTAGTCACCACAAGACAGTTGATGCTTCTTATTCGGAGAAGGGAGCCATCTCAACGGCCTGAGATTCTTTTTATGAATATTCATACTTCAAAAACGACAATCTGTAACTTAATGAAATACGTCACACCACATACCTTTTAAACAGGAACAAGTGTGACATGACCCTGATTAGATGAAATAGGGATAATGAATGCTCCCGCATCAGTGGAGAGTGAAGTAGAAGGCCTTAAGCCATTGAAGCCAGAGATGCTGGTCTTCTGTTGAATTATGAGTCGACCATTAGGGGCTGCCGCTGCGGAATTAGCACCATCAGGGACAGCTGTAATTGTGACATCGACTTGGTGCGTGCTGGGATTGAATGCCACCACGGAGAATGCCCCAGCGTCCAAAGACAATAAAGTACCGAGGGGGGCAATGAAGACTCGACGACGAATAGAATCCTTCACCTGAACTTGAACAGCGGGTGAAGTTGAGACCACATTCCCACCAAACGCCTGCCAGCCGAAATCTGGGTGGTTAATGATGAATGTTCCCATACCCAAACTGTGACCCGAGAAGTTGGGACCATAATCTCCTGAATACCCATCCCACTTGAGAGTATCCGCGAACGAATGGAAAGATGCGGATGCGAAACCACCTTGATCGATGTTGGACAGCGGCCCGCTCAATCCACCGAAACCTAGACGAAGGAGGAAAATATCAGACGGTGAAGATTCAAATGCACTGATGAGAGGAAGGGCGTTAAGTCCACTCCCATAGTGATGAATCTGTCTTTCGATGCGTTGCAATTTGCCGCCATAGATGTTATCCCTGATGAAGATGATCAAAAGCTGGATCAAAGAATGTGGCAGAATGTTCAACATTACCAGTATCGTCGAGCATTTCCATTGTAACCCCAGTGAGGAATAAGAGGTTGATAGGCAATAATAGAATTCAACGCATTAACTGAAGTCTTTGAATCATTGAAATATTTGCTCCAAGCATAAACACCTTCTTGGCCAGTTGAATCCCATGCCATCTCTGATCCAAACCTAGTAGACTTCGATTAGGAGACACGTGGAATACGAAGTTTGACTTTACTTACGGATAGCGCTGTCCTGCCCATACTGATGCCCTACTCCGCATTTTGCTCTCGACAAACGAAGCATTCGATGTCAGACCCTCTCTAGTCAAATCCTCTAACAAGAAAGTGAGTACTGTCTCCCCCATCAAACCATCATTTACGAATCCAACCCTTTCCCCAGTCATGGCCTGAACGGTGACTACCGCTTGGTTGATATACCATTGCCAGTCATGTACACGAACGAGGGAGGGGTAGTTGCGAGCTACACGATACATTGCCCAATAAGCTGCTGCGACATGGATATAGTCATATCCTCGATCGATAGCGAAAGATGCAGCCTGGTTCCAGGACCACCAGTTACCCCAGTTAATATTTGACGGGTAGTTATAGTTCGGCACCAAATTAGGTTGGTAAAAGAATACAGCCTAAGTTCAAGATTATTAGTCTCCTATGACCACGAATTTCCCACAATTAATCACCTTCTTAACAGTCCCTAGGAAATAATAAACGCCTTGTTCAATACAGAGAAAACAGACTTACCGTCACCATTCTGGATTGAACCATGTAGGACGACGTTCACAAATTGTTCCAACTTAGTCACTTCAATAGCATTAGGCTGAACGTATTGTTTCATTGTCGCTGCCAACCAGGACCCTGCACCAGCTTCGTCGCTCAACCCAGGTATCCAGGCGCGAGGATCATTTCTGACTACAGCGTTGACTTCGCGGTCGTAACTGATGACGGATGGTGATCGCTTGAAAGGGTCTGTGGAATCATTGAACCATTGTGAAGTAGTCAAGAAATTCCCGAGGTCTGCGATGGTCTCCGTTGCACCATTTGTGACGTAGTAGTGAACGGTCTGAAGCGTTCCATCGGCATATGTGATAGAAAGACGAACTCGACCCCATTTCGCAGGTGTAATGTTGATCCCAACCCAGCCTGAGGTTTTCGGGTCTGAGTTACTGCTCCATGCCAAAGCTCCAGATGGCGACACGCTCATTGACTGGATCGACGAGGCTGTGTTATGGAGGAACAGTTTACCGATTTGGTCCATGGAAAGGATGTAACCAGGAAGACCCACAGCGACCGGTCGGTTCGCACTTTGAAGAGTGGTCTCAATATCTCTGATCGACGGTGCCATACGAAATTCAATACCATAAGTACGAGTCTGGCCCGGCTCAAGGGTGAACGATGTCGGAGCATTCCACGGAGTGACGGAGGACCACTCATTCTGAGCCCATGCTAAGGTATGGAACTGCCACTCGTACAATCCCTCAAATGTCTGGGACTGGTAGAATGGCGAAGCGAAGGTGGATTCTGGAAGAAACCTCCAACCTTCAAGAGGGGATTTTCCAACAGGGACGACAACCAGTGGAGGAAGTGTCCCTAGTAAAGGGGTTACTTGTACGAACCCAGCATCTTGACCGATATATGGGTCGAAAAGGCTACATTGTTCATTTGTAGTTGCCGCTGAACGCCCCGTAAAGATCTGGTCCTTGATGAGCTAATAATTACGATATAACAGCGAGCCTTCACCAACATTGTTGAACTCTAGAGGTATACCAAGGGAGCCAATTTCCACCGCAGAGGATTGATTATTCGTCACATCAAAAAGAAGCTGAAGTTGGCCATTATTATTTACCCAACGACGTGTGATGCTGAGGAGAGAATTTGAGGGAAGAGTCGGTGCAAGATTGGCAGCTGCGAGCATATTTCCCGAGACCGACAAAGGGGTTAATTTTCGACGTGTTGTCGATGTATCACCTGACACCCATGAGCTACTTCCGGCTCGACGGGCCCTGAAGGTGATATCTCCTAAGTGATAGTGACCATTCGCTTCACGTGCGGACATCTGGTCAGTAGGAATGAAGTTAAAACTAGAACCAGAGGGCGACAAGGAGTAAAGCGTCTGCGAGTCCTTCACCAATTGGAGAGAGAACCCAGAGATGTCGAACGAAATGAACCCATCATTCAGTCCAAGCTGAGCTCTGGATATCCCGACGAGAAAAGGAAGACAAGCGGCCAGTTGAAGAGACCTCATCGTTGCTGAGCACAACGGTAAGGCTACCATTGCCAGAGCAATTTAAAGTGTTGGTTCGGCTCAGAAGAGAACTCCGGCAAATATGACCTGCTGACCTAGGAACTACTTGCTCCGAGTACTTCTAAGAACCTCATGACATGAGAACACACGGTTACAGCTGTTGGAGGCAACAGCGCCGGCAGTGTTGAAACCTGAAGACAAAGGGCCAATATCGAAAAGACCTCATACAACTCGGCCTTTCCCAGAAATTGTTGATGTTGGTATGAGCGCTTGTATCCTCGGATGGCTTCGCTTAAATATATGTTGCTTGTCCTTCGGTTATCTTCAAATTCGGAGAAATATGGCTTCCACACGACAATCACAGTGGTGACATTGAAACCCCCTTCGAATTTTCTAGCTGATCAGCACGTGCTGCAAATCATGACGGCCCACCGGTCTCATTCCCAGAGGCACCCAAGTCTGCACTTCTGGCAGCTACACGAGACTGGAAGGTCGAAAGGTACACCTCCGGTCGTACATACGTTCATTTGTTCAAGATTGTGGACAGTCATTCGTGGAGCAATTCTCCGATATGTTTTACAATTATTTGCCGTAAGATAACACACAAGCTTAACTTAAGATGCATTTTACTTCGTCTTAAGGGCAGCACTAGGTGTAACCTACAGACTTCTTCATAAGCCCGGGTCATCCTAGGATCAAGACATTCCCTCCTTCGAAAGAAACTCACCGTGTCATGTCATAGGTTCGGCCAAATTCATCACGGAAGCCAAGGACTCGCCCAAATTCTGCATAATATACCTTTTGCTGAAAGGACACTATGGTCGGAAGGTTAAGGGTTCCTATAAGTGTTGGAACACAGGCTCATTCATTCTGAATCTATAGGCAAGTAAGCTCAGGACAGTTTGACCACAAAAACTCTCTCCAGGTCAAGGTGAGTTTCCTCAAATTCGCACGTGGATGTCTCGCTAGCCAAGACCACGATTGGGCTGCCCATTCTCCCAGCAGATAAATCTTCCACGACTCCTTTTCTGCCCACCAAGGTTCCAGGAACGGTTTTACAGGCACTACTGTGGTAGATTCGGGTATCTGATAGTATCCCCGAAGCAACACAACGCCTCAGCTAGTTTTGGCTGCTTCAAGGAAAATTACTGTTATGGGTTCTGGAGAAATCATATAAATTTGAAAGCTAAGATGACATAGCTATTCCAAGTCTCCTGATTCAAACA
>Ga0157366_1000894_pt1 | contig 12666 bp, 9 predicted proteins | sample AttbisABBM1_FD_113149 | JGI IMG/M metagenome (GOLD analysis project Ga0157366, IMG submission 113149) | Fungus gardens microbial communities from leaf cutter ant in Botucatu, State of São Paulo, Brazil - Atta bisphaerica ABBM1 | ecosystem: Host-associated > Fungi > Mycelium > Unclassified ...
GCGGGCAATTTGACGATCCGGCCTGATTCTCGTTAATCGTCGTTCCAGTTCTTCATACAGCTGATGAATAATAGTCAGGCAAGCTTCCCAGTCATGAATGTCTTCAGACAATGTGCGCTCCACACCCAGTGATTTACGCTGACGTTCAGTGATCACATCCCGCTCATCCACACCATTACAACGTTCCCATAATATCCGACCAAATTTCCCAAATCGCCGAAGTAACATCGCCAGCTCAGCTTTTTGTACATCGGCACACGTATACAGCCCCAGCTCTTCCAGCTTACGTGCCGTGACCTTACCTACACCGGGAATTTTTTCCAGTTGCAGACTCAGCAAAAAATCCGGCATCTCTTCAGGGGTAATAACAAACTGGCCATTGGGTTTATTGATATCGGAGGCAATTTTGGCCAGAAATTTGATCGGTGCAACCCCGGCAGAAGCAGTCAAATCCAGCTCCTGGTGGATAGCATGACGGATTTCCTGCGCCATCAATGTGGCTGAGCCCTGACAGTGCGTATTGTCAGAAACATCCAGATAGGCTTCATCCAGCGATAAAGGTTCGATCAGAGAAGTATAGCGAGCGAAGATCTCACGGATATGCGTACTGGCTTCTTTATAAGCGTCATAACGACCAGGGATCACTTTCAGCTGTGGGCAGAGCTTCAGCGCCATTGCCGTTGGCATGGCACTACGCACACCGTACTTTCGCGCCGGATAATTGGCTGTACTGATCACCCCACGCTGCGTCCGGCTTCCTCCAATCGCTATAGGGATATCGCGCAGACTGGGATTATCACGCATCTCCACTGCGGCAAAGAAGCAGTCCATATCAACGTGAATAATCTTACGCATATCCCCTCCTCAAATAACTGTATAAGTATACAGTTAAATTGTGCAGTATCAATAAGAGCAAGACACGTGTAATACAGTAAAGATCAGGTTTTTCATCTTCCCTATCTTGAGAAAAAAATAGACAATGCTATCGTATCGCCACAATAGTGGAATAGTCCGATATTGCAAGTAACAGACGCTCTCTGCGTTGCTCTCCACCCCTCTTTTTCAAGGGAACAAGAATGGCCAAAATCGCATTGCTGTTTGCGATGATTTTTCTGCCTGCCGTGGCCTTTGCCAGCGTACCTGATGTGGTACAAAATCAGGCCCCGGTAAGTAAAGAATTAAAGAAACAACTGCTGGGTACACCGGTATATCTGCAGATCTTCAAAGAAGAACGCACACTTGAGCTTTACGGTAAGATTGGTAATGAATATCGACTGCTCGACAGCTACCGCATTTGTAATTTTTCTGGTGGGCTGGGTCCAAAGCGTCGTCAGGGGGATTTTAAAAGTCCGGAAGGATTTTACAATGTGGGGCTTTCCCAGTTAAAACCAGATAGCCGTTTTTATCGGGCAATTAATGTAGGTTTCCCTAACGAATATGATCGTCAACAGGGCTATGAAGGTAAGTACCTGATGATCCATGGCAACTGCGTGTCTATTGGCTGTTATGCCATGACCGATGCCTATATGGATGACATCTATCACTATGTGGAAGCCGCTCTGCGTAATGGTCAGCCAAACGTTGAGGTGAGTATTTATCCTTTCCGCATGACCGAAAGTAATATGCAGCGTCACCGCTACTCTACCGATTTTAGTTTCTGGAAAGAGCTACAACCCGGTTATACCCAGTTCGCACAAACCCGGCAGCCGCCATCAGTGAGTGTTCTCGACGGGAAATATGTTCTGAACCGCCCAATAATAAGCGGCTCAGATACACCAAACTCAGCTCTGGCGCTCACCCAGGCAAAATAGAGCCCATTCACCAGGTTCTATTTTATTCCAGGTTTCATTCGCCGTTAGCGGCTGAGTAGCAATCACAGTGACCACGTCGTCTGGCGTGGTCTGCTTCTGAAAATCAATCTCCACGTCCTGATCCAGCAGTTTCGCTTTACCAAACGGCGCACGACGCGTGATCCAGAACAGGTTCGTGGAACAGAAAGCCATTAAATAGCGGCCATCCGACAACAACATGTTGAATACGCCCTTCTCCCGCAGCTCTGACGCCAGTTCCCCGATATAACGAAATACCGCAGGCCAGTTACCCGGCGTACGTGGATAGCGCGTCGTCAGTTTGTGCATTAACCAGCAGAAGGCCATTTCACTGTCAGTTTCTCCCACCGGGCGAAAATGTCCGGTTTCCAGATTCTTGTAACCTTTCAACTGACCATTATGCGCATAGGTCCAGTGGCGGCCCCACAATTCACGGGTAAAAGGATGCGTATTTTCCAGTGAAACTTCGCCACGGTTAGCCTGGCGAATATGCGCCACCACCGAGCACGATTTGATCGGATACTCCTGCACCAGACGCGCAATCGGTGACTGATAGCTGGGCTGAGGATCTTTAAATGTCCGGCAACCTTTGCCTTCATAGAAAGTAATCCCCCAGCCATCTTTATGCGGACCCGTTCCGCCACCGCGTTGTACCAGCCCGGTAAAGCTAAAACAGATGTCTGTTGGCACATTCGCGCTCATCCCGAGCAGTTCGCACATAGTGATACCTCGTAAACAACCTCGAAACGGATAACCGCACTATGCCCGCGATAACGCAACGGGCAACAACAGAGATTACTTCGCCATCTCTTTTTCAATCAGCAGGATCAGGATATGGATAACTTTAATGTGGATCTCCTGAATACGGTCGGCAAAACCAAAGTGAGGGACACGAATTTCCACATCAGCCTGGCCATCCATTTTACCGCCGTCTTTACCGGTCAGAGTAATGACCTTCATCCCCTTTGCACGAGCCGCTGCAATCGCTTTAATCACATTACCGGAATTACCAGAGGTGGAAATTCCCAGTAGCACATCACCAGCCTGCCCTACCGCTTCAACGTAACGAGAGAAGATCGCGTCATAACCGAAATCATTGCCCACGCAAGAGATATGGCTGACATCAGAAATCGCAATCGCCGGATAACCAGGACGGTTTTCACGGTAGCGGCCTGTCAGTTCTTCCGCAAAGTGCATTGCATCACAGTGGGAACCCCCATTACCGCAGGAGAGCACCTTACCACCAGCCTTAAAAGAGTCAGCCAGTAATACGGCAGCTCGCTGAATAACGTGAATGTTAGCGTCATCGCTTAAAAACTTATTCAGCGTGTCGGCAGCTTCGTTAAGCTCAGCACGAATGATGTCCTGATACATAGGGAGAGATCCTTTTTAGGAATAAGTGACCACCTGAGTTTACCAATTTGCTAAAAGGGCGTGAAGTCATCTCCCCTTTACTGACGAGGTTTAGCCAGAAATGCGGCGCTTTGTGAGCCAGGTTGTAATTATTATGTAAACGGATTGCATCAGGGCAAGGGGTAATCTAGATCTATATCAAACAGGTCAGACCTCTTACTTCTTATGGAGCACACATTATGATGGTTCTCAGTATTGTGGCGACAATCGTACTGATTGCTGCCCTGTTCTATCACCGCATAAATCTTCTGGCAGGCAGTGTGATCTTGCTGGCCTGGACCGCGATTCTCAGCCTTGCCGGTTTGTGGACTATCTGGTTGTTGATCCCACTCATAGTTATTTTGCTACCACTCAATCTGCTGCCGATACGCCGTTCGATGTTGAGTCAGTCTGCGCTGCGCACGTTCAGCAAGGTGATGCCACCTATGTCACGCACCGAAAAAGAAGCGATTGATGCGGGTACAACCTGGTGGGAAGGCGATCTGTTTCGTGGCGCTCCGGACTGGAAAAAATTACACGATTATCCGCAACCACGGCTCACAGAAGAAGAACAAGCCTTTCTTAGCGGGCCAGTGGAAGAAGCCTGTCGTATGGCGGATGACTTCCAGATCACTCACGAAATGGCTGATCTGCCGCCAGAGCTTTGGGCATACCTGAAGCAACACCGCTTCTTTGCGATGATTATTAAGAAAGAGTACGGCGGACTGGAGTTTTCTGCTTATGCCCAGGCACAGGTACTACAAAAACTGGCCGGTGTTTCCGGTATTCTGGCGATTACTGTTGGTGTACCAAACTCCCTTGGCCCTGGTGAATTGTTACAGCATTACGGTACTGAAGAACAAAAAAATCACTATTTGCCTCGTCTGGCTCGTGGCCAGGAGATCCCCTGCTTTGCCCTGACCAGCCCGGAAGCGGGTTCTGATGCCGGAGCCATCCCGGACACGGGTGTAGTCTGTATGGGGGAATGGCAGGGTGAACAGATTCTGGGTATGCGTCTGACCTGGAACAAACGTTATATCACTCTGGCCCCTATCGCCACCGTGCTGGGCCTGGCTTTTAAACTTTCAGACCCCGAACATCTGCTGGGAGAAACAACAGAATTAGGGATCACCTGTGCGCTGATCCCAACCCATACGCCGGGCGTTGAGATTGGTCGCCGGCATTTCCCACTGAATGTTCCCTTCCAGAATGGCCCAACTCGCGGTAAAGATATCTTTGTGCCAATCGATTTTATTATCGGTGGCCCAGCGATGGCAGGTCAGGGCTGGCGGATGCTGGTGGAATGCCTCTCTGTCGGTAGGGGGATCACGCTGCCTTCTAACTCCACCGGTACGCTGAAAACCATTGCGCTGGCGATCGGAGCCTATGCGCATATTCGCCGCCAGTTCCGCCTGCCCATTGGAAAAATGGAAGGTGTCGAAGAACCTTTAGCACGGATTGCGGGTAATGCTTATGTGATGGATGCAGCCGCCTCACTGATTACCTGTGGCATTATGCTGGGTGAAAAACCGGCGGTATTATCAGCGATTGTGAAATATCACTGCACCCATCGCAGCCAGCGGGCCATTATGGATGCCATGGATATCGCCGGGGGGAAAGGCATCATGCTCGGCCACAGTAATTTCCTTGCCCGCGCTTATCAGGGTGCGCCCATTGCCATTACCGTGGAAGGGGCCAATATTCTGACCCGCAGCATGATTATCTTTGGTCAGGGGGCGATCCGCTGCCATCCTTATGTTTTGCAGGAAATGGCGGCTGCACAGAATAATGATCTGGTCGCGTTTGACCGTGCCCTGTTCAGCCACATCGGCCATATCGGCAGTAATAAAGTACGCAGTCTGTGGCTTGGCCTGACTGGCGGACGGACCAGCGCATCACCCACCCGCGATGCTACTCACCGTTACTATCAACATCTGAACCGTATCAGCGCCAATCTTGCTCTGCTGTCAGATGTATCGATGTCCGTACTGGGTGGCAGCCTGAAACGCCGCGAACGGATATCAGCACGGTTAGGGGATATTCTCAGTCAGCTTTATCTGGCTTCAGCAGCCCTGAAACGCTATGACGATGAAGGACGGAATACCGATGATCTGCCATTACTGCAATGGGGAGTACAGGATGCGCTGCACCAGGCTGAAACTGCCATTGACGACTTGCTGCGTAACTTCCCCAATCGTCTGGTAGCGGGTCTGTTGCGGGTGGTGATTTTCCCTACAGGTCGCCATTGCCGTGCGCCTTCTGATCGTCTTGATCACCAGTTAGCGCGCATTCTGCAAGTCCCTTCCGCAAGCCGCAGTCGCCTGGGTCGGGGACAATATTTAGCGCCATCGGAACACAATCCGGCAGGTCAGCTGGAGCAGGCATTACAGGATGTCATGGCCGCAGAGATTATTCACGAACGTGTGGAGAAAGAGCAGAAAAAACATCTGCCATTTACCCGGCTTGATGTGCTGGCAGCAGAAGGTTTACAGGCAGGATGGCTGACTCAGCAGGAAGCCGATTGTTTGATTCGCGCAGAAGCCAGCCGCTTGCGTTCGATTAACGTTGATGAATTCGCAGCAGATGCACTGGCGGCCAGCCCGGTAAAACAGCAGGGTTCCCGTAATATTGAAGCGGCATAATCATCTGAGCTGCCAGGCAACAAGGCAGCAAGGCAGCAAGGCAGCAAGGCAGCAAGGCAGCAAGGCAGCAAGGGTATACAGGGGAACATCTCCTCCTGTATACCTTCTTTCCCCAATCGTATGACGCTATAAACTTCATGCCCTTCACGTCATCGCTATTGCAATAAGCCATTCAGACGTCTATACATCTAACACCCGATGTAGCACAATGTTTTAACAAGTTATAAAAACATACTTAATAAGGGTTGTTACGATGAGCCAGACGTCATTTATTCCAGAAAGCAAACTTCCCGCACTGGGCACAACCATCTTCACCCAGATGAGTGCCCTCGCCCAGCAACACAACGCGATCAACCTGTCACAAGGTTTCCCTGATTTTGATGGCCCGTCTTATCTGCAGGAACGTCTGGCTTATCATGTCAGTCAGGGGGCTAATCAGTATGCTCCGATGATCGGTGTTGCTCCATTGCGTGAAGCCATTGCCCGGAAAACGGCTGAGCTTTATGGTTATACTCCTGATGTAAACAGTGAAATCACAGTAACCACCGGGGCAACGGAAGCGTTATATGCGGCGATTACGGCGCTGGTTCGGCCTGGCGATGAAGTGATCTGTTTTGATCCCAGCTATGACAATTATGCTCCGGTCATCACCCTTGCTGGTGGTGTGATCAAACGTATCGCATTGCAACCACCAACTTTCCGTGCTGACTGGGCAGCCTTCCGCGATTTGCTCTCTCCCCGTACCCGCCTGGTGATCCTGAATACACCACATAACCCATCAGCAACGGTCTGGCAGAAAGAAGATTTTGCCCAGCTGTGGCAGGCCATTTCTGCACAGGAAATCTATGTGCTAAGCGATGAAGTGTATGAGCATATCTGCTTTGATGATGCCGGTCATGCCAGTGTACTGGCCCATCCACAACTGCGCGAGCGGGCAATCGCGGTGTCTTCTTTTGGCAAAACCTTCCATATGACGGGCTGGAAAGTGGGTTACTGTGTGGCCCCCGCAGCACTGAGTGCTGAAGTACGCAAAGTGCACCAGTATCTGACATTTTCCGTCAATACCCCGGCGCAACTGGCACTGGCCGATATGTTGCAGGAACATCCTGAGCACTATCACGAACTCCCTGACTTTTATCGCGCCCGCCGTGACCGTTTTGCTCAGGCACTTTCTGCCAGCCGCTTTAAATTACTGCCGTGCCAGGGTACCTATTTCCTGCTGGCTGATTACAGCGCTATCTCCGATCTGGATGATGTGGCATTCTGCCAGTGGTTAACAAAAGAAGTGGGTGTGGCGGCTATCCCCCTGTCCGTATTCTGTGCCGATGCCTTCCCTCATAAACTGATCCGTCTGTGCTTCGCTAAACAGGAAGCCACACTGGATGCTGCTGCGGAGCGACTATGTCAACTTTAAAAATCAGTGTACTCCAGCAACCGCTGGTCTGGATGGATGGCCCGGCAAACCTGCGTTTCTTTGATCCGCTGCTGGCTGAGCTTCATGGTCGTGATCTGATTGTGCTGCCGGAAATGTTTACCACCGGTTTTGCCATGGAAGCCGCGAAAACTTCGCTGGCAGAGCATGAAGTTACCACCTGGTTACAGGAGAAATCCGCAGCCACACATGCGATGATTGCAGGCAGTGCAGCGATCCAGACCACGAAAGGTGCAGTAAACCGCTTTTTCCTGGTTGAGCCAGGTGGCACAGTACATTTTTACGATAAGCGCCATCTGTTCCGGATGGCTGGAGAACATGAGCATTATCTGGCAGGTGAACGCCGTGAAGTGGTTGAGTGGCGCGGCTGGCGCATCCTGCCACAAGTCTGTTATGACCTGCGTTTCCCGGTATTCTCCCGCAACCAGAATGATTACGATCTGGCGCTGTATGTAGCGAACTGGCCAGCACCACGTGCTTTGCACTGGCAAACGCTGTTACAGGCCCGTGCCATTGAAAACCAGGCCTATGTTGCCGGATGCAACCGCGTGGGTAGCGATGGTAACGGCCACAGTTACAGCGGCGACAGCCGGATTATCAGCCCTTTGGGGGAAATCCTTTCAGCGGGTGAACCCCATCAGCCAGCCTGCCTGAGTGCGGAACTCTCGCTGGAAGATCTGCGTGAATATCGCGAACGATTCCCCGCCTGGCGTGATGCTGACGCATTTAGCCTGTAAAATAAGAGAGTCATTTTCCGGTCACGCACATATGTACGTGACCGGAATGTATTATCCTGCAATGTCATTCACTACTTGCACCCACGCCTGCAGTGCCAGCGCAACATCGTCATTCGTCACAGATTCCGCCGGGTTATGGCTGACACCGCGTTCGCAACGCACAAATAACATCGCTGTCGGCCAGCGTTCACCCATGGTGATGGCATCATGCCCGGCCCCGCTTGGCAGCGAAATACTGCGCCCCTGAACCTGGACAACCGCACGGGTCAGTGCTGCCTGAAGTTTGCTGTCAAAGCGGGTCGCAAAGCTACGGTAATACTCCTCCGCATGGAACTGCATACCCCGCTGCCGGGCAATACATTCCCCCTTCGCCAGCAGATCAGCCAGCAATTCGGCCAGTTCATCATCCTGCGGCCCGCGAATATCCAGCGTTAACGCCACTTCACCTGGGATCACGTTAATCGCCCCCGGATGGCACTGTATATCACCCACCGTCGCAACGAATTGAGAACCGGCCTGGCGGGTACGCTGGTCGATATACACCATCCACTCAGACGCCGCGACCAGTGCATCTTTACGATGGTTCATCGGCACAGTACCGGCATGACCCGCTTCACCAGTAAAGTGACAGCTCAGACGATACGAGCCAATAATCGACGTGACCACACCCAGTGCCAGCCCTTCCTGCTCCAGACATGGCCCCTGCTCAATATGCAGTTCCAGATAGCCAACAAAATCTTCCACATCACGTGCTGACTGCCAGATGCGTTCAGCACGTAATCCGCAGTTTTTCATCGCCTCTGCCACCGTGATGCCATTCTGATCCTGGCAATCCACCCAGCCTTCCGGCCAGCTCCCTGCCAGCGCATGGCTGCCAAGCAGGCTGATCCCGAAACGCGTTCCCTCTTCATCACAGAAGCCAACCACTTCAATCGCCAGCGGCAAACGTTCACCACGATCATGCAGGTACTGGACTGTTTCAATCGCCGTCAATACACCCAGTATTCCGTCGTAACGACCGGCATTACGTACAGTATCCAGATGAGATCCCAGCAACAGCGCTTTGGCATCCAGTTGCTGCCCTTCATAACGCCCGCAGATATTGCCAATGCTGTCCTGCCATACCTTCATCCCTGCTGCTGTCATCCATTTCCCCACCAGCGCATTAGCCCGTAAATGTTCCGGTGACAGATGAACGCGGGTTAGCGCGCCTGATGTTTCACTGATCTCAGCCAGTGCATCGCAGCGTGCCATTATGCGGGCTGCGGCATCAGCGGCCGCAGTTGCGGTCATTAAACACGCATCCATCAACAACTCCCGTTATAGTGATCCCAGGCCGCCTGCATCGCGGCCCCCTGCGTAGTACGGAAACCAAGGTAGTTCAGTACGGATTCCAGCGCACTCAATGTCTGCATGACACAATCCTTGCGTGCGTTATATCCCATCGTACCAATCCGCCAGACCTTACCCACCAGCGGGCCAAATGACGTCCCGATTTCAATGCCGAAATCATCCAGCATCAGTTTGCGTACCTGAGCATCATTGATCCCATCCGGGATCATCACTCCCAGCACGTTGTTCATTTTATGTTGCAGATCGCCGAAAGTTTCCAGGCCCATGCCCTGAATCCCTTTCAACAATGCATCACCGTGCAGTTTGTGACGCGCAATACCCTCATCTAACCCTTCTTCAAGGATCACTCGCGCACACTCACGGGCAGCAAACAGAGCCGAGGTCGCTTCGGTGTGATGATTCAGACGTTCCGGTCCCCAGTAATCCATGATCATGCCGAGATCAAAATAGTTGGAGTAGATCATCTCATCATCCCCGTCCTGATGCGCATCTGTACGGATCCCCGCTTCCACACATTTGCGTTTGCGGATCACCTCTTCCATTTGCGGGCTCAGAGTGATGGGTGATGTCCCGGATGGACCACCCAGACATTTCTGCATACCAGCTGAGACCGCATCCAGCCCCCAGGCATCGGTTTCCAGTGCGTTACCGGCAATGGAGGCCGTCGCATCGGTGTAAAACAGTACGCCATACTGGCGACAGATAGCACCAGGCTCTGCCAGAGGTTGCAGCATCGTCGTGGAAGTATCGCCCTGTACCGTCAACAGCAGGCGCGGACGGATCCGTTTGATCGCATCTTCAATCTGATCCGGACTAAACACTTCTCCCCAGGGAACATCAATGGTGTGCACTTCCGCACGGCAACGGCGGGCAATCTCACATAACAGATGACCAAAGCGACCAAACACCGGAACCAGGACTTTATCCCCTGGTCGGATCGCCGACAGCAGAATCGCTTCTATTCCGGCACGGGAAGTGCCATCAACCAGCATTGTCCACGGGTTTTTCGTGCGAAAAACTGCGCGATACAGCGCCATAACTTCGTTCATATAATGGGTCATCACCGGGTCGTACTGCCCGAGTAGCTGGCTGGACATAGCACGGAGTACGCGCGGATCAGCATTAATCGGTCCCGGCCCCATCAGTAAGCGCTGTGGCGGATTGATTTGGGTAAATGTGGATACATCCATCTGTCAGTCCTGTTTTATCCGTTTTTTATTCATGGCCAGTCTGGCTATAGAAACTTATTTCACACAGGCGGCGCACTGATTGTGGATTTGCTGGAAGAAATCGTTGCCCTTGTCATCCACCAGGATGAACGCCGGGAAATTCTCCACTTCAATTTTCCAGATCGCTTCCATTCCCAGTTCAGCATATTCCACACATTCAAGGCTTTTGATGCTCTGCTGTGCCAGCACCGCTGCCGGGCCACCGATACTGCCAAGGTAGAAACCACCGTGTTTATGGCACGCCTCAGTGACTTGTTTACTGCGATTCCCTTTCGCCAGCATCACCATGCTGCCACCGTGCTCCTGTAGCAGATCAACGTAAGAGTCCATGCGACCGGCCGTCGTTGGGCCAAGTGAACCTGAAGCATAACCTTCAGGTGTTTTAGCTGGTCCCGCATAATACACCGGATGATCCTTAATATACTGTGGCAGACCTTCGCCACTCTCAATGCGCTCTTTCAACCTGGCATGGGCGATATCACGCGCAACAATGATAGTACCATTCAGCGACAAACGGGTTGCCACCGGACAGGATGACAGCTGTGCCAGAATATCACTCATTGGGCGATTCAAATCGACCTGTACCACTTCACCTTCGCCCTGCTGACGCAGCTCTTCAGGAATATAGCGGCCTGGATTATCTTCCAGTTTCTCGATCCAGATCCCCTCGCGGTTGATCATGGCTTTAATGTTACGGTCAGCAGAACACGATACGCCCATGCCTACCGGACATGATGCTCCGTGACGTGGCAGACGCACGACACGAATATCATGCGCGAAGTATTTCCCACCAAACTGGGCACCCAGCCCCAGCTCTTGTGAGGCTTTCAGCAGTTCCTGTTCCAGCGCCACATCACGGAATGCCTGACCGTGTTCATTCCCTTCGGTTGGCAGTGAGTCGTAATAATGTGTCGATGCCAGCTTAACGGTTTTGAGCGTGCTTTCAGCGGAAGTACCACCGATCACAAAGGCAATATGGTATGGCGGACAGGCTGCGGTGCCGAGCGACATCATTTTATCGACCAGATAGTTCTTCAGCTTAGCCGGTGTAATCAGCGCTTTGGTTTCCTGATACAAATAGGTTTTGTTCGCTGAACCTCCCCCTTTAGCAATACAGAGGAATTTATACTCGTCACCATCCACACTGTAGAGATCAATCTGTGCAGGCAGATTCGTGCCTGTATTCACTTCTTTGTACATATCTAATGCAGCATTTTGCGAGTAACGCAGATTGTCTGCGATGAACGTGTTGTAGACACCTTCAGACAGTGCGGCTTCATCACCTCCCCCTGTCCAGACTCGCTGGCCTTTTTTGCCCATGATAATGGCCGTACCGGTATCCTGACAGGTTGGCAGTACGCCTTTCGCAGCAATTTCAGAATTGCGCAGGAACTGCAGGGCAACATATTTATCATTCTTACTGGCTTCATCATCAGCCAGAATCGCTGCAACCTGTGCCTGATGCGAGGTCCGCAACATAAAAGAGGCGTCATGGAAGGCTTGTTGTGCCAGCAGCGTTAACGCTTTGGGATCGACTTTCAGGACTTCTTCACCATCGAAATGTACGACTGAAACGTAATCGCGGCTCAGCAGATAGTATTCGGTATCATCTTTGGCGAGAGGAAAAGGATTCTGATAATAGAAGGGTTTATTCGACATGTTAGCTCACTTAGCTTCATGTCGCCCGCCAGTATGACGGGCGACAAACAGGCGATCTGTTGATTTGATTGTTCTCCCACCTGTCCTTCATAAGAGCTAACAGGAGAGAGCTTAACACTTTCACAATAATGCACGGCTTCGTTTTACATACCGACGCTGCACCATCAGAACATCATCACCATCCACGGATAAGCGACAACCATCAGAGCAATCAGGAAGAAAGCCCCAAAGATAGTCCCAAGGCGCCAGTAATCTTTGGTTGGCAGGTAGCCACTACCGTAATAAATCGGACTTGGACCTGTACCATAAGGCGTGATAATCCCCATCACACCCAATGACACGCACATCATCAGACAGAACACCGGCATATTGATACCTGGAATTGAGGCGGCA
>Ga0157366_1000899_pt1 | contig 12621 bp, 13 predicted proteins | sample AttbisABBM1_FD_113149 | JGI IMG/M metagenome (GOLD analysis project Ga0157366, IMG submission 113149) | Fungus gardens microbial communities from leaf cutter ant in Botucatu, State of São Paulo, Brazil - Atta bisphaerica ABBM1 | ecosystem: Host-associated > Fungi > Mycelium > Unclassified ...
GGCATCAAACGAGCAATGAACATGAAAGGACATCTACAGCTGCGGAGATGTTGGCTTTTGGGGTATCAACAGAAGTCAGCAGAGATCATTTCCATAGAGTCTAATGGTATATAATTCGTGTCATTAGTATCAATGACCTCTACAAATTAGAGCGGTTCCTCACCGACCGGATATTTTTTCATGTCCAGGAGTGCCTAACAAAAGCACTTGGTCAGCTACAGATGATTATCGAAACGTCGATTTATTTCCTCCTGCGTGAGTTTGCCGTTTTGTCCCAATTTTGACGCAGGGTCTGAGCGAGTGGTAGATGAGGAGGGCTGGAGGATCTCATTAAAGCCCTTTTCGTATACCATAGGAAATGAATGAACCATGTTTTCTTATGCTGTAGGAGGATGCTGAGTTTTCGCATAGAACGATTGGCATTTAAAATCACGAGTCTGAGTTCTGAGCTTGTATACCATACATTCATGGTAGGACGATATATGAACTTCAGACATCTACGTCTCATTTGCATAAATGCAATGGACATATTATACCTGGGTAATGATGTAAACCAAAGTGACACCGGTGAAAAGAGAGTCTCAGTCACTTCGATCAAGTTCTCGTCGGCGGTGAGACTCAGGATTATCAGCCATCTGGTCGATATGTAGTCGCGGAACTATCAAATCCTCAAAAGTTGTGAGACTAGGGTATGGTAAAATAGCGAACTTTTTCGGTCACAACTCTTCGGTACTCGGAGTAGGTGTTACAAGCTCTTGTGATGCCGAGTCGCAACACCAAAATGATGAATGTTTGAACTAGCGATTGATTAATCCAACAAGATAAATAGATGCCAACGAATGAAAGATCGGTTGTTAAACGGAGGGGGTAGGTATTGGAGCCTTCAGCAAATTTGGTACCGGTACACTTTCATAGCAAGCCCAGGGCTTCAATCGCTTCATCCAAGGCATCCAAGGCATTTTTCATAGGGGTACATCCATGTCAAACATAGACAAGTAGAGCCATCCAGGATGAACGACCATGTTGAAGACAATTTTGTAGGCCGCGGAAATCAATTGCCCGAGAATCATATCTTTCGAGTTGGGTAATGGTCTCCACGAGATTATTCGTCGTCCCTATCAGTGGGAAGGCTCATTTCAGAGTAGATCCGCGTATGACCTCAATCTCAAGAACAGTCATCGTTGTCGGGGCAATTTGCCGAATGAACCAAAAATGTTCAACATTGCAGAAAACCTCGCATGATTACAAGGTAGCGTGCACATAAGAGAGCCCTCGTCTAGCCCTTTGGATGTAGAACCATGTTTTTATGGTATGCAGGGAGTAAAACACGAATGTCCACGCGAGGGGATGGCTGACCAGGGAGAGAGGATGACGAGGACAACGATGCAGACATAAAAAGTCGGGCAGCTCCATCAAGAGCTCTGAATCACATGATCGGGTTTTATCGTGCTGGTCACCAAATTTAACCATTGCCTCTTCCGTCCGCACCGTATCGTCACTTTTCTACCCTGCACAGCGTTCATGATGCTGCGCAATGCCATCGTTGCTGCTACCCGCCCGGCCCTCTCTCAGTCCGTCGTACGAATCGTTCTTCCTCCGTTTCGTTTCATGTTTTTCAACATCATCCCAGCGTTCTGCAACTACCTTGTCCGCTGGATTCCCAAAGGTTACCCAACGTGTATGTGACATCTTCTCTACATATCACTTATGCTCACATGAAAAGATAGCCCACAACCAAGTACGGTGGGGTGTATACCGTGCGTTTTTGCCATTCCGGATTTAAACGGGCCTGATTCTTGGTTAGGTGACCCTTATTCCGGGTGATGGTATCGGTACTGAAATCACAGACTCTGTCAAGGAGATCTTTGAGCATGTCAATGCGCCTATCGAATGGGAACAGTATGACGTCTCCGGGGTGTCCTCTTCTGGTGAAGCACTCTTCAAGCAGGCTATGGAGAGTCTCAAGCGTAACCGTGTTGGTTTGAAGGGTCAGTAGAAGGATTATGCCCCGGGTTTTACTTACCGTATGGTTGTCGGACAGGAATTCTTTTCACTCCAATTTCTCAATCTGGTCATATCTCCTGGAACGTGGCTATGCGCCAACAACTTGATATCTATGCTTCAGTGGTTCTTTGCAAGTCTCTCCCTGGTCATCCTACTCGTCACTCAAATGTTGATTTTGCTATCATACGTGAAAATACTGAGGGCGAATACTCTGGCTTGGAGCACCAGAGCTACCCCGGGGTCGTCGAGAGCTTGAAAGTCTCTACCAGAGCAAAGGCTGAGCGTATTTCTCGCTTTGCCTTTGACTTTGCTTTGAAAAATGGTCGCAAGGTTCGTCTATCTACAGAAATTGCAAAGAAATGCTACTCATTGTCCTCCATAGAAAGTGACGTGTGTTCATAAAGCTAACATCATGAAACTTGGTGATGGTCTCTTCCTCAACACATTCCGTCGCGTAGCAGAGGAGTACAGATCGTCAGGTATCGAATTCAATGACATGATTGTCGATAACACGTAAGCCTAGGGGATGAATACACTGTGTTGTACTCAAATGCTCTTCCAGTTCCATGCAGCTTGTTGCCCGCCCCGGCCAGTTCGATGTTATGGTTATGCCCAATCTTTACGGTGCCATCGTCTCGAACATTGGGGCTGCCCTCGTCGGAGGCCCCGGCATTGTTCCAGGTTGCAACGTCGGACGGGTATGCTGATTTTTCTGAATCTTGCAGTCGGACATCTTACGATACCTCTCCGCATCAGGAATACGCGCTATTTGAACCCGGGTGCCGTCATGTTGCAAGTGATATCATGGGTACAAACCGTGCCAACCCAACTGCCATGGTCCTCAGTGCCACGATGATGCTTCGTCACCTCGGGTGAATCCTGTTTATATATATGGTTCAAAACTGCTTTTGACTATGCAAATTCCAGACTCGATTCCATTGCCAACAGTATTGCAAGTGCCACATTTGACGTGATCAACGAGGGTAAAGTCAGGACAGCAGATATGGGTGGTAAGTTGTTCCTAGGCCAGGGTGATGAATTGTCATTTATCTACAATTTAGGTTCTGCCACGACTTCCGATTTCACAGCAGCCATCCTCAAGCGCTTGTAAAGTTTGAACAGCAAGGAGAGTTATTGTTAATTAACATTAACATACAAGTGTCCAGTACCACTAATTGGATAGCTTACATTACCATGTCCTCTGCAGCAAAAGTACCCATTTGTGCAATACCACACACCCATATGACCCTTGTTTTTTACTATTTCTCCAGGACAAGAATTGGAGGTTCATACTAAGGATGATATATTGGACTACACGTTCTCGGGGTTATCAACCACTCGCTTTTCTTACTTTCAGGTCCATCTTGTGACAATAAGGACACGTCATTAGCATATTTTTCTATCTTTATGATTGGTGCAGCAGATTGTTGGCCAGCTTCTGTTTGGCCGGCGTCCAATGATATTCTGTTGTCCATGTATCGAGGCCTTAAAACCGTATCGCATCTCACCTGGAAACGCTTTCCCCATCGCAATGCGCCAATAACAAAAAGTGTTGTTTTTTTGGTACATATCAAAATGCAGAACCAGGTGAAGTTAGAGAACCACTGGAAAACACTCGCCATTGGCCGTCTTGTGTCTCGAACAACAGGCTACATTAGTTTGAGAAGGGTCACACAAGAGGAGATACGAAAATACATCCTGAGAGTTCACCAGCACCGTTCAAGAGGAGCTTTGATTTAACTCAGTTATTGAGCACTTGCCTGCGTCCCATTATGTCCACATAAGGTAAAGTGCCTCCTGTAGATATCTTGCTGAAAATTCCTGAAAAGACTCCTTTCGATAATACATTCATCTCAGTGTGGACAGATGTTGGAGTTGTTCTAAGTGTTCGGCAACAATCATAAACCAAGCTGTCATCATGGGAGCCCTGTATTGCGGACTTCGGTCGGGGAGAAATTCATTGTTGTCGCTTGCGTTTACGATTTGGAGAAACCTTGTTTTCAGAATGAGGTACAAGTACAGCCAAGTTGAAATCCATGTGTGCACTGCAATCATGGATGGCAGGGTTGATGCCCCCGCTCAGGTGAAGCTGATGAATTGACAGCATTCTTTTCAGCTATCTCCCTTGTGGCTGCTTTGCCCTTGTAGACATAATCAGCCTTACGAGAGGCGACTAACACAACTTCTTTGTCTAACAAGCCAGCTGCTATGAGCTTTGGGTCCGTTAACTCCTTGGAGTGTTGTACACCTTGTAGCTTTTGGAGGAATTACCAGAAGCCTTTCGGGTATCAGAGGACTTCTAGCATCTTGCTAGTAACTTTTGCCGCTGTAATACCGTTGTTTGTTATGATCTCGAGGAACTGAGGGACAGGTAATTTGGATTCTGGTCAGCCATGGGGTTAGTTTCTAAGTCACTCACTCATAAACCACAATAGGGCCAAATAAATGATACCTGTATCAGTGTTTGGTAACTTGAACCAAAATCAGCAGTTCTCTCCTCCATTCATATCCACTCATATATCATATACCTATTGACCTATCAGAACCATTCAGTACATGGGAATGAGTGGAGGGCCTTCGTTGTCTCCTCCCAGAAGTAACGTTGAACCGGAATTGGATGAGCTTGAAGATGATTTTCAGTCGGACGTGGATGATCCTAGCGTTTTCAAGATTCGACAGCCACTCAAACGTGCTTCAGCAATCCTTCTGACGACAAAGCAACTTCATGGTATGTAGTGACAATCATAGCATCTTCAAGTTTGACACGAAAAGACAGAAATGATTCACGAGGGACATATTGATCTCAATCCATCCTATCAAAGAGGCGTGTTTGAGTTCTCTAACTGCAAATCACTGATTTCTTATTGTGTATAGATGTTGTATGGCCTGACTCCAAACAAGTCGGACTCATAGATTCTTTGTTTCGCAATTTTTACGTTCCTCCTGTAGTCTTCGCTGTCACGAAGGATGAAGATGGCATACCTGTCCGAATATGCGTAGATGGCAAGCAGGTAAACTAAAACAGTCCGCCAATTAACATGCGTTGAGTCACAATACAGCGGTTGACATCCATCCAAAAATTCTTTGACGGTCAGGTATGAACTTGGCTTGCTTTTGCTAATTTACTTGTAATGACAAAACACTCAGATACCACGTTCGTTCATTTCTTGTCCCTCATATTAGGGCCGAGGCTCATGTTGCAACCTATGTCTAGATAAGGACACAGCCACGAAACGATTATTTTGGTATACTATCTCAGAAACATCACGGTCATCACGGAATGGGATTCCAGAGAAATACAAAAAAGAGTTCGCAGAGAAGTCCATTACGTGTGGTCAGCTTTTCATACACGTCATCTGCCCGATTGGACTCATTTGTATTCAGTGGAATATCATGATATCGACCCAGCGCAGGAACGAGAAATTTTCCAAAGGGTACAGTTAGGCATGACACTAACTGCCGCAGGTTCGTTTCCGCTGTCCATCAAAGACAGAGGTCATCTTACAGCACTGCAGAGAAACTTCAAGCTATTTCATCGCCATATGCAGAGTAAGCTCAGTATCATTGATTGAAATCTGCAGTTGACCATCTCTATCAGATGGCTATCAGAACTTGAAAGCCGGCATATTACGGTGGAAAATGGTCTATCATATGTCCTTGAATGGGATACCAAACGAGGTCGCGATTACCAGAATTTGGCACATTTTATCTTCTGTTGTGACAGATTGCCAGTAGAAGATCTTCCAACACCGCACAAACTCGAGACGTGGCTGTCACAGGAGAATCCTCCAACTGAGCCATTCAAACAGGATATTGAAGAGGTTCTGACCGATTTTTGGAACATGGCCACTGACCATTCATTAAACGAGGGTTTCCGGCTTATCAATAAACGCATTGCACCCGTAGAATTCGTTTTCATCGGTAAGACATTCATTTATTTATCCATGCTTAAACTTATATTTAATTTGTGTTGTGAAGCTGTTTTGTTATACCAACTCCGAGGTTATCCTAAGGACGCACGAGCGAAGGCAATATACTATCTCCGAAAAAGTATTAGAGAAGTGTTTGTCGATGTCCGCATGAACAGCAAGGTCGGAAAGGCGATGTGGACGATCATTGACGGTCTTCAAGTAAATCCAACTTCACCCGTATATTTAGACCCCCAACTAGCCAAACCCACTAAGAAACGGAAGCAGAATAATCGAGGGGATTCCAGTGACGACGACTACAAACCTGATCTAGTACGGCAATTTGGAAAGCCTTCGAAAATCCGGGGAAGAGGATAAAATGCGCATACACAGCCTATTGGGGGCTTAATTCATTTCATTTCATTGATCTACTTTTTGGCCAATCATCTTGATATTCCCGACTTAGCTACTATATTGGGCGCGTGAAGTGTACCAGGCACCCCGGGCATCTGTGATAGTACGGCAGTATTTAAAGAGTAATTTATCCCGCTCCTTGGAGTTAACAGCAATTTCTTGGAGGAAGGGTGTTATGTCATCTCTTCTCCAGCGTAATCTAGTCAGGAAAAGGTCGGCAAAGCGCTGGGCTGGATCCATGGGCAGCTCCGAGGAGGGAAAATACGTCAAATGATCGGTATCATTAAGAACCGAGACCAAGTAATTCCCCTGTAGGTAATTTGAATGAAGGTATGAATGAAGGTGTGAATGAAGGTGAGATTTGCGGAAGACAATGACGTACAGATAGGAGGTCAAGGTCAGCTGAAGCCGTGAATGTATCTCCAACAGCATCTTTCCACTTGGCCATGAACGTTGCTTTTGTTATAGGATCATGCTAACCGCTCAAATTAACTGATGAAATCCAAGGTAGACGTAAACGCACACGATGGTACCTCAACAGCCCGATCCCAACCTCTTTCAATATGTCTTTAATGTTCATCTTCCACTTGCTCCCCGACTCGTCAAGTTCACCGAACCATGCCAAGAGTTGCAATGACACGGTTCTTGGAACTTCGTGTTCATCGGCAAGTGAAGATACAATGTCGTCCAGTGGTACATTGTTGTTGCTGTCATGATGTAAGCCAAGTGATACCAGGAGATTTAATATTATTTCCAAAAGGTTTTGCAGATAATCCTTTGAGATCGGCCGCAGAAATCCTAATACCACGCCCCCCAAATCAAAAAGAGTCAGATTGTCTCGGGGTCCTTTCTACTCGGAATAAGACAAGGTATTCACTTACCGCGAATGACAAGAACCCTCTTTTCCTTCAGTCCATGATCGAGTTCCGTATCACTAGCTTGGATCTCGTTTCGAATATCTTGATAAGAATAATAACCTGCAGTTAGACCCTTACTTATCATGTCAGACATGTCAAACGTTGGCCCAAATACAATAACTCTGACCTTTGATTCAGAATCTGGTTCGTCCGACTCATCATATTCTCTACCTCGTAAAAGGTGACTCAGTTTGTGTAATTTCGGAACAGTTGGCGTGATCTCCAGTATCTCGTGTAATTCGTCGCGAATAAACACGGCCTGCCTCTCGCCTGAAACACAAGAATCGAGTGTGGACGGGGTAACAACCAGGACTGAGTTAGATAACGCTACTGAGCGTAGAGCATATGTTTTGTCATTAGTACAGAGTACAGCATCCTCGTTTGGTTGGCCTTTGATTGTCAGCCTGTGTTCCACCTTTGAGATGAAGTTGTGTGACAAATACGAGGTTGACTTACACCAGTGACCTTGAACTCTCTTCCGCCAACCGCACAAGGTCAGGAGGCAATTCTAGGAGTCTATACATCCCGGCATCATCAGTCGCACATGTAGAGAAGCGCAAGTCGTAATCAGGCATGTGGGAGAAAATGAATCTGAAAATGCTTCGTCTTGGCATGTATGTATTCCAACTCTGATATTAATCAAAATCAAAATCAAAAATCAGCTGCAATGATCTATGTCTATCGTCGTAATAAGAGAATATTCCAGGCCCAATAATTGCAAACACACTAGTCTAGACATCTGCCACCAGTTAAAAACTAGCGTACTAAGAGGGTAATACAAAATTCCAGGAGGAATGGAAATATGTGATGATACAGAATACTTATTTGTTCAGGACGGTAGTTTCAACAATGATGCTCGTGACACGGTAAGGATCTGGAGAAAGTAGATTAAGCTGGTTTCGAGATGTCACGCCAAAGTAACTTACCAATATTGGATGCGGGACGACGATCTTCAAGATAGCCATAACCCTGAGCAGCGACATGACGAGGAACACGAATAGAAGCACCACGGTTAGCAACACCAGAGCTGAAGTTGCTAATATGATTTGTCTCATGAGCACCAGTAAGACGGAGGTCATTGTCTTCGCCATAAACAGCGATATGCTCGTCGTGCTTCTTGGAAAGCTTCACAATAGCTTCTTCGATGACCTTCATGCCGCCAACCTCACGCATGGCTTTGGTGGAGTAGTTGGTGTGGCAACCGGCGCCGTTCCAGTCTCCCTTAAGGGGTTTGGGGTGGAAAGAGACCTTGATGCCCCATTGCTCGGCAATACGGACGAGGAGATAACGGGCCATCCAGAGGTGGTCACCCATAGAAATACCTTCACAGGGGCCGACCTGGAACTCCCACTGAGATGGCATTACTTCAGCATTAATACCACTGATGTTGATACCAGCGTAGAGACAGGCACGATAGTGGGCCTCGACAAGATCACGAGCGAAAACCTTGCCAGTCCCTGACGCAGTGAATTAGAGCCAATGAACGCTACTATGGCTATTTCATCAACTCACCAGCACCACAATAGTAAGGGCCCTGAGGACCAGGAAAACCGCCCTTGGGCCAACCGTAGGGCTGATCATCATGGTCGAAAAGAGTGTACTCCTGTTCAAGACCGAACCAAGGCTCGGAATCCTTGGCTTCGTCGAAAACCTTCTTGGCGTGATGGCGGTGATTAGTCCTGTTGGGAGTGCCATCGTTGTTGTAGGTTTCGGCAAGAACAAGGATGTTGTCACCACCACGGAAAGGGTCCTTGAAGATAGCGGCAGGACGGAGATAGACATCAGAATCACTACCCGGGGCTTGATTGGTGGAAGAACCATCAAAGTCCCATATACGGAGTTGGCCGATGTCAGTCACCTTCTTGCTGACGGTCTTGACATAAAAATATCAAAACACAGGGAAAGACACGTAGAAGGGCTAGACACACAGTGGTTTTGGAACGGAGACCGCCATTGCCATCGACCCAAACATCTGGAACAAAGGGATGAGACTTTGAGAGGGTGCACAGAATAATGAACGTACATTCGGCCTGGACCTTGTCACCCTGGGGGAGTTGGAGGTAGGGGGCAAGGAGGTCGTTGCGGTAGGTGTAGACCATGACAGTGAATTAGGTAGGTAGGAGAGTAGGTAGGTAGGTAGTAAAGTCGGTAGAAGAGGAAAATAGAAATGGATTAGATTTAAACCGCCAGAGCTTAAAGAGGCGAACGGGGATGCTTGGGTTTGTTTGTGCAGACCGGTGATTGGACGATAAGCGGTGCATTGCCACTGCATGAACAGAAATTGTGAAATCACCTGTGGCCGACGGTTACCAACATGAACCGCCGTGGATTATCCGCCGCCTATTCCTCGGCCGGCCAGGGTCGTTGGCAATCTTCATGCGATTCGGCGGGATGGCATCCGTCTTCTGCGGGCAAGCTGACATCCAAGTTGCTTCCTTTCCTCTTTAGTAAAATTCAGCAGTATAGTGGAATATATATATCCTCCTTCTCATACGTAATCTAATCAATCATCACAGCCCACTCAAAACAGGGGACCTTGAAAACTAACGTAAGGAGATGCAGCCAAGAAAAATTAAACATAGAAACACGCCTAACCGCTTCGTGACCCTAGCCTTGCCAATGTCTCATCTGAGTTCTCCTGCTCCTCGACGCTGTCGGACTGTGTGACCTGCATAAAGTGATTATGGTCCATAGCCCTTCAGGAGAATGTGTTCAGCATCCAACGTACCACACGTAGAACCGACTTCTTTGATGACTCTTGCATCTCACCAGCGATTATCAATTCATCGAGAATCTAAATCATCCGTCGATGCCAAGGTGAATAACGAGCGCCCAGCTGCTACTCACAGCATATGCCTTTTGGAAGTTGAATATCCTGCTCAAGAAATAAGGCTCCAAGTTCCGAACAGCCACTTAAACTGCTCACAGATCAAGTTCGCAGACCTAGGTGAAATGACGCGATCACTCAGATTCTAGTCAGGGAGGCACTCACGTTTCCAAAATATCGGTCCAGAACCTCCACATACCGATGAATGATCTCTAGCGTAACCAACTCATTGTCACCTTGTGAGATCCCACAAACGAAGAAAAGCGAAGCATAACGACGGTAGACGACCTTGGTGTCTGCCAGAGATAGAACCATATTTAGTCCCTCTTCTAGGCCGGTATGGAGGATGTATGACGACCTTTGTATTCTAAAAAATTGCACATGCGTGTTCGACGTGCGAGTACGAGCTGGGTTACATCTTTTACAATCTTCGCCTTGGCCTTGGGTGCCATCGTCGTAAACCATTTTGCGAGACGAACTTTGCCTGAACGAATCTCGCATTTCAGAAACTTAATGGTATTTAATGCAAGACTTGATCGTTCTGACCTTGTCGAGATACAAGAAGGATGTAGTTGATCATTGTGCAAGTATGCTATGCCTAGCGGCGAGCTTCACGAGGTCACGGTCACGTCACATCGTTACGGATATAAGCGTCACTAATTGAATTGTCTGTACCCACCTCCTTACCCAAAAAGAATCAGCCCCAGCTCCGCTTTTCTGGACCCCGGACAGTTGCAGAACCACTGGTTCATGGGTCATCATTATCAATACTCAGCCACACACACCACCTGCCGTATCGTGACCCCCTTGAAACATATCTGTAGCCAAAGGGAAATAAATAGTAATCTATACCACACGCCAATTTCTCACCTCGGGAATTTGCGATGAACATATCAATTATCTGAGACTCTGCGAAATCATATGGTCCGATATGTATTTGTTATCTGGCAGATTGGAGTTCTTCATTTCGGCAAAATTGAGGCTCTGATTGCAATCAAACCCACCCCAGAAGACGGGGTGAATGAATTTGAATTTTCCACGAGAAGAAACACATAATCATGCAAATTCGCCAAATCAAAGCTTTGTGGGTATCTTAACCTGAGAATACTAGTGGCGATCTCGTTGGGGTTCACACTCCCAAGACATTAGGTAAGAAATCCTCTGATCTTTCGCAGCCAAGAATAGGTTCAGCCTGAGATGGTTGCCCTTTTTGCGGTGTTGAGACCATATGACTTATAGATCTTTTTCATCTCTTCTATTATCTCCACGCGAGCTGGGTTCTGGGCAAATTTTTGGCATGTCTAGGTGATGATTACCATCCATAGATGTTTCTTGAAGTCAGTCTTTTGGTCATTCATTCATTCATGTCTTGAGTCTCTCATGAATGATCTAGGCTAGAGTCTGGCCCTTACTCGTGCCGTATATCCCATGGGATGAAGACAACGTTTCGACGGATCGACCGAGTGAAACCCAACATCTTCCGACTCCACGTCGCTTATTAAAGTAAACTTACCTGCGACACTTTCTGCCAAGTCCCGAATTCAGTGGTTGAAAGTGAACCAACTTGAAACTAAGATGCATGCTATTCAGGATATAGATATATGTATATGTACACTCCTGCATGTGATGACCCATGTAAATATATGAGGGAATACATCTTGTTGGTATCGTCTGAGTTTCAGGGTGCTTTTCTGCACACATCTGACACTTTCTCCATCACACTCTTTCTTTTATCCATATTCTCACCAACATTATAAATGTTGCTTACAAGGTCAACAGTCAGCAGTCGGCATGAGAATGCTATAAGGTAGGTTGGCTAAATATATCTACCATGGGATACTCTAAGTGATGGATCCATCAAATGATGATCATCACCATAGTAAATTGTAATATGACCTTAGCTCTCTCTTCTAACACTAAGTAATTGTAATTAAAAGCAACTAGAATATAAATTTTTTTTAGAAAAATATTAGCAAATAGCCTTGGTCTTAGCTTATTATAAAGAGATTAGTATTAGTGTTGTAGCAACCACTAGGTAAGATGTCAATGTCTTAGATATCATTGAAGTTGTACTCATAGAGATTACAAGAAGACTCAACTATATTGGTTGAGGTGTGATGTCACCAAGGCAAATTTCTATTATTATTCTTTTCATTATCTTTCCTTTTTTGATATCCATGAAATTAGTCAGCTTGATCACAACTGGTTAGCAGTTTAATGAACTGCTGGTAATGCTTGGACCAGAACTGTATAGTGTTGTAGCAACCACTTATCACAGTGACAAATGATCACACAAGCAAGTAAATCTCAGAAGTGGATATAATGTGGGTAGTTTACAAGAGAACTTGACAAGGAGTCTCTGCTAAATCAGAGTCCTATATATACTAAATATACCTGGTCTGTGCTACAACCTTATGTCCACCTCATTGTATATATGTGCCCTGACGTCATCTTCTAGATCTTTCTACTATGTTCTAGGCTTATGATGTCACATCATGTGACTGTGATGTCACGTGCCTCTTCATCGTCCAAAAGAAAAATAAAGGAAAAA
>Ga0157366_1000900_pt1 | contig 12621 bp, 13 predicted proteins | sample AttbisABBM1_FD_113149 | JGI IMG/M metagenome (GOLD analysis project Ga0157366, IMG submission 113149) | Fungus gardens microbial communities from leaf cutter ant in Botucatu, State of São Paulo, Brazil - Atta bisphaerica ABBM1 | ecosystem: Host-associated > Fungi > Mycelium > Unclassified ...
CTGAAGCAGCGCCATATTGCGCAGCGCAATCGACGTCTCCCATCCCGGCGTGGAAACCGCCTGGCCACCTGTTGTCATCAGCATGGCTGACTCCTGTATGACAGTTGAAATACAAAGGTAATACATCCGTACGTGTGCGGGTGTTACTCACGCGCCCGGTCCACCGGCATCCTTTCTGACACGCAACCCGCTCACTGGCGCGCATCATTCCCCTCTCCACCATCAGGGCAGGGGGCCCGATAACAGGCCCGACCGTCTTTCCTGTCAGAAACCCGTCAACCGTTGCGGCCAGAGTGTTAATGCCACAGCACTGCAGGACGACGAAAGGCAGAGCCTGACGTGAAATGTAATACACACGTAATACACCTGTGCGCTGGGCGAAAGTTTTCACTCTGCGGCAGCTCAGGGTCGCCAGAATTCAAAATCCGGCGTCGGGTACGTTAAGGACTATTTTGACGCCCCGGAGGCGCCGGCGCTACCGGAATAAATCGCCGGTGTCATCAGAGCAGGGTAACAAAACCCTGATTAAAACGGTATCGGTAACCCGTCATAAACGCGGTTTTGGCGCCTCTGCCGCACGATAAAAGGGCAGAAACCGTCGCCGGGCCGCGCCGGTGCTGGCGTGAGGCGGGAAACAGGCCTGAAGGGGAGGGCGGTAACACTCTACCTGTTTTGTTACGTTGACATGAGGAGAATGAGAATCTCAGTAAAGCAACGATCAAAATCATGAGGAGGGGCTGAACAAGCAAGAAGTGAGAAAATTCCCGCTCTGAAAGAAGTGTAAGAACGGGATGGAAAGAGGGTGGTGATGTTCAATTAATGAAATGAAAAAGATCTGGCATGTCAGTAAAAAATCAGTTTATTACGACCTCATCACCAATGTTCACTCTAAATTTCCCTTGAGCTTTAAGATATAGACCGAAAAATGCTCCATCATGTTGATTAGCAGCATCAATACTGGCAAGCAAGTCTGAGTTATCAACAGAATGTCTCTTATTCTGGAGAACTGAGACTGCATTGCATCGCTCAGTGCGTTCAGTAACGTTAAAAAGAAAACCATTAATCATGATTTTTTTTACACGGGACTCCTGCAGCCCTGCGAAATCAGGAACAACAATATTAGGACGGAAGATTTGATGATCAATACTATAAAAACCTGATATAGTGGATAGCTGGTTGACAGCAGATTCTGATATTATATGTATTGGCCCAGTATCCATAAAACTCTGGCTATAATCTTCATAATGTACAAGTCTGCCTAAAATAACATCTTCCTGAATTAATAAACTGACATATCTGGATATATCAGCAGGCATTACATTAACATCAACATCTCTTGACCAGATACGAATATTGCTGTTTACCATACTTGAAATATCAAAAAATTTCGTATTTCTGTTGAAACTTATTTTTAGGTTATTCCCTTCAGCGATGACATGCAAATCAGCTATAAGAACATTATCTCTCAGGGAGATAAATTTATTATCACTTTGACGATAGAGACAAAACTCACGGTCCCCATGAAAGCCGCATCCTCCACCAGTTACGCTTTTGCATGCCAAGGCCGCACCAGACTTAAGTGGATATTTATAAAGATTTTGAATGGTTATCATTCTGCAGATCTCGCATTAAAATAAAACTCCTGCGTTTCGAATTCTCGAGAATTCAAATCATATGAAGACTCGATCAGGTTTCGTCTTATCCTTGCGCTAACAGCATAAAGCTCTGTTGCTGTAACAGATGAATGCCCTAATATGACAAAAAGGCACTTACTGGTATCATCACCGATGCGAAACTCGTCCGAATCAACATCTTTACTTCCAATCCATGCAACCGTTTTGTTATCAAGTTTATAAATCAATTCACCACACTTGATTTTTTTATTTTTTGATTCAAAAAGCGGGATTATTGATTCATCCCCAGATGATAATGTCACATTCAGATTGCCGTTTTTATTAGCGTTGGTAATGTCGTGCCCACCAATACCCAACCCATAAAAATAGGCAGCTTCATTGTATGAGTCAATGATGTTATTTATTGTTCTGAAACCACGCTCTGAAAAATTTTTCCTGAGTTTCTCACCTGCCGTTTTGAATTCAGACTTACCCGTAGTCAGCTGAATGACTTCACGCATTCCATTATTAAAATTCTCAGTATTAGACGGAACAGGACCAGATACTGTTTTCTGACATTTTGACTTAAATTCTTCACGGGAAGGTGAAACGATTATTCCACTTACAGTAAGAAAAAGAGCATGCGTTATGCCAGCTGACGCAGCATTGGAATCGATGGAAAAATACATTTTATCCTCCCAGAAAGTTTTTATAGAGTAAAATAAGCCCGATCAATACCAAAGCAGCACCCGATACATAGTTAAGCGCAATAGTCATTTTCTTGTTACGTTGAGACATTTTCGCCAGTAACCCCCCGGTTAATCCCGCCATCATGTCGACAGGTAGAGCCGTAGCTGGGACGATTAAGGAAACCAGGAGTGCCTCGACAGGTGTATATCCACCCGAAAGGATCAAGCCAGGTAAGATAGACAGGTAAAAAAGGATAGTTTTGGGATTGAGAAACTCTACAGATACGGCCTGAAGATAAAGCCTCATGAGACTGTACTTCTTGATGTTACCCTGAGCAGTAGAACCACTGACGTCAGTATCTTTTGCTGATTTAATAGAGTCAAAGCCAAGATAGAGTATGTAAACACCACCTATCAGTGCGACCGCATTTGCCACCATTGAGCTTTGCGCAACAATAGCGGTCACACCCAGCCCAGCAAGAACGGCATGGATTGAGCTTCCTGAAGCAAGGCCTACAGCTGAAACAGCACCCGCCGCTTTACCCTGACTCATACCTCTTGCACTGACAAATAGTAATGAAGGGCCAGGACTGAGATTTAATAATAACGCAGCTAAAGCAAACGCCAGAAGACTACTGTGTTCCATATCTAACCTATAACTAGTGAAGTTAATGCGTGGGAGTTACATGTGAGTAAATGAAAATCTTTGACCATACTGCTTTCAGCCTGAGGTGATATTTCTTTACTCGCACCAGACAGGATTTTTTTCCTGCACTTCATACAGATACCTGCTTTACACATGTATTTTAGATCAACTCCTTGATCCAAAGCGGAATCAAGCAATGACCCCTCATTGCGGGCAGAAAAGCCTCTACTTTCATGAACAACAAGAATTTCCGCTGGAGTATATTTAATCAAATCCACTTTACCGGACTCAAGCAGTGCTTCATGTAGGCTTATTTCCTTGAAAGCTTCATTACAGGAAAATAAAACCTTCACTTTTGAGGAAACACTTTCATTCTTGACATATAATTCACTGATTTTGGCAAAGCTAAGACTCACTGATATGGCCATTAAAATTCCATCATTACTCCAGCCATCTTGTAAGCAGATGATATCTTCAAGGTAGTTAAGACCAAAAAGCTCTGTGAAAATTATCTTTAAAAGTTGGCTGTCACCGGCTTTAAAGATAATTTCAAACTCTGATGAGTCTTTGTCATGTTGATGTAAATTTTGGCGCAGAACTTCCATTTTTAATACTTCAGGCTTTTCGCCTGAAGTATTGATAGCACCCTTAATGAGCAATGTATTCAAGCTCATATTTAAGTCTCCCTCCGGAGCGGAGAATAGTTTTAAAGGAAATTCTCAGCGCTTCCTTCACGACGAACATCCAGTGAACAGCAATGGAATCCACCGCCCACTGTTCGACCATGTCTGAAAGAAGCCGGAATAATTTCCATTCCACATCTGTCAAGAAGTTCGGCAAGTTTATGCTGATTTTCTTCAACAATTACCGTTTTGTCATCAATGGACAAAACATTCATTGAAATCCATACGGAAGCACGTGACCAGTCAAAAGCATGTCCAATATCAACAGGGTCATTAAAGAAAACATGTTCCCAGTTGCGAAGCTGCTGAGGTATGTCAGCAGTTTTCATACGCGAACCATTAACAAGTGCAAGGCCTGGACGAAGTAACTGCAAAGTCGTTCCCACATGGTCACTGCAAATGGACATAGGATGGAAATTAAACTTATCACCGAAGGTTCTTTCGAGCCATTCAAAACCGGCACGGTTGCCGCTGTTACTGATATTAAAGAACACATCTTTACCGCAACGGAGAATGTTTGCTGCATCAAATAATGGATCGTTCTCAGCCAGATAAGGAACAGATCCATCCCACAGGTAAGTGTCATCCGTCAAAACAGGCTTCGGTGCAGCTATCCACTTTTCACCTTTAGAGAAGTAGTCACGGGCGATATTCCTGAAAGACTGACTTTCAAAATAGCGATTACGTGAAGGCATTGGAGCCTCAATCAGGGTATCCCCTAGTGCAAGAAGGCAGTCTCTAGGCATTAATGCATGAGATTGCTGTGATTTCCAGTGCGGACTCACACACTCAGTTTCCAGATTGATAGGCTCTGGACGGCGAACAATTACACCAAACCTCTTCAGAATAGAGGTAAGTTCCTGAAAATCTTCCTCCATCTCATACTTAACTTTAGCTATTACAGAATCAGGATTTTTTTCCTGTTTGAACTCTTCCTGCAGATCAAAGAAATGACGGGAAGAAATATCAAGATCAGGTAGTGTAAGATTCTCAGGACTACCAAGGATAATCTCTTCAAGTTTACCCCAATCACTATAGCTATTGATGATGCTCATTATGCTTCCTGTTTTTGTTTCGTGAAACCAAGTGCGAAAGATTGACCTGTAGGCATTACTTCCAAAATATTTACATTTACATTTTTAGGAAGTGAAAAAGTCCAAAAAACAGTCTCCGCAATATCTTCAGGGGTGAGGTAGGTTTTATTTTCATAAAGCGAATCTGCTTTTTTCACATCACCTTTGAATCTTACAAGCGCAAACTCAGTTTTAGACAGTCCGGGTTCAATACAACTAACACGAACATTCGTACCTTCCAGATCGGTCTTTAAATTAAGGCTAAAATTTTGAACGAAGGATTTAGTAGCCCCGTAAACATTACTTCCCATGTACGGATAATTAGCAGCCACAGAACCAATATTAATGATATGACCCTGATTGCGCTTCACAAACTGTTCGATTATCAACCTTGTGATGTGAACAAGTCCGACAACGTTTGTACTGATCATCTTTTCCCAGTCATCCATGTCATTGACCTGAGATGGTCCAAAACCCAGAGACAGCCCTGCGTTATTAACAAGACCAGTAACGTTGCTGAAAGCTTCTGGGAGGTTAGTTAGGACCTCTTTGACAACTCCCTTGTCAGCAATATCAACTACAGCAGGCATTACACGCCCGGGATATTTCTCACTCAAAAGTTGTAATTTATCCGCGCGACGGGCCATAGCTATTACGTTATAACCTTCCTTCAGAAAACGTATAGCTATAGCTTCGCCGAAGCCCGACGATGCACCGGTAATGATTACAGTTTCCATTTATTTAACCTCAGACTTTCGTTATTTATTACGGAAGGGGCATATCCAGTTAGTATTTGTTTCATTACCTGCATACTGTCTGGCTTCACTTTCATCGCCAAAGTTACTCAGGTTTGGATTAAGTTCACCTTGTATAGAAATTTCACGACGGCGGATTTCAGCCTGCATCTTTTCGAACATTTTAAGTTTTTTAAGATGACGAAATTGTCTGTGAGCATTGAAAACTAGGGCCGGATAACGAAAACGACGGCTTATGCGGGACGCGAAAGGATGTAAACCAACCACAAAAAAAGGTTCATTAACCAGAGAGAATCCGAACTCTGGGGAGCCAGTATCAGAAGAACACTCTTCACTCCAGATGAAGCCTGCATCAACATCAAGTAGATGCATTTCACTGAGGGTATCCCAAACGAATGCTTCAAAAGCTACTTCATCAGTAAAGGTTCTGTCACTAAAAGTCAGTACGAAGGTGCTGTTGGTCATGCTGAGTGTTTCACGCACTGAACAAAATTTCCGAAGAAAACCGTAAGCGTCCGCAAGGGTTAATTTACTGTCCACACTGCAGTCTCTGTGTATCAGAGTTTGCATCGCGACAGCTGTTTTTGCACCAATACAGGCAAAGCGCTCAGATTCAATATACTCAGTCAGTTCACCAAGAATATCTTCTCTATTAGTTACTTCCATCGAATCCACCGACATTACTCTTCCTGAATACTAACTCGCTTTTAGTGAATAAAAATCTATTAGCAAACAGACCACAAGTCAATGACGCTTCATTAAAATTCACACAACATTAATATAGACACACAAAAATATCAATAAAATCAATATGATAAAATAAATCTATTTTCTAGACGCCAAAAAAAACCTTAGATTCTTACTAATAACATAATGTTACTATAAGGTAGCCATGAATTTTTATATACTAAAAAAGTACCAGGTGAAAAATTTAAACCCAAGAAAACATAACTTCTATTTTAGTTTAAGGACCAAAAACTCATGTTATGCAGTTGCGAATTCGTACTTATGGTGGTTTTGGCTTGCTCACCCCTTTCCTGCAATTCCCAGTTGTAAAGCACGAGGGGAGCATCTGAAAATTATGCTGTTTGTTAGCCACAGATGAAGTTGCGAATGGGAGTTGATAGAGTGAAGTGATACGAATTCACGGACATAAGGAAAGGATGTTTACATGCTTGTTAAACTGCTCAGGAAAGACGGACTGGCTGTTGCCGTTGGTACGATGCTGCTTTATACCGCAACGTATTTTTTTGAGAGAGGATATTGCTTACGGTTAAATATACCTTTCGATTACATTGAAATAACTATACCCACAATCGCCAATGTTATATTAAATTCAATAATATTAGTCATGCCCATTGCCCTCATATCGCTTGCAATTATGCAGACAGGCAAAAAGCAAGAATTCAGGGGAATGTATGCTTTATCACCACTATACTGTGGTTTTTTATACACCTGCGTAATGTTTTTTGTTATGGAGCATACATGGAGTAACTTTTTAGTCAGCGCTTTTCTCGGTGGGCTATTTTTTTTACAGTTGATATCATCACGATATAAACAGAACGATAAAGACAGTTCGAAGGCAATTTACTTTAAAACACTGGATTACATCGGCGCTGTTTTTCTGGTCAGTATGACTTTCACAATTTACGGACAATTTTATGCTGCCGATACGAAATTTGATAAGTACATGCAAAATGGTCACGTTTATGAATTGCTGAAAATTTATGGTGAAAATGTATTTATGAGAGAGTTAAAAGACGGAAAGATGATAAATGAAATTACCTACTTTAATGCCCAAAACATGACAGGAATGAAGCTGATGATAAATCCAGATCATTAGGACATAGTCATGCTGTAATTGACGGATTACAGCATGAGACTTCTGGGCCCATAGTACAGGACAGCACCAACCCGCTGTTGCAGTATCCCTGTCAGAGATATTCTTTAATCATTTTGACCAGTTTTTCAGGCCCGGCCTGATTGGCCAGATAGAGTGCAGCACGGAGTATTGTCGAATCAGTGATGGTCTTACTGGGGGCAAGATCCTGAACAGCGCCTGTAAGTTTTGAACACATAAGCTTCTCATCTGCCGTCAGGCGGACTGTTTTAGGCGTTTCGCTTGTCGTTCTGTTCCGCTTTGTCCGGACATTGGTCAGACGATTATCCTGTTCAGGCTTTGCCATTACCGGCCTTTGTACCTGTGGGCGTTCAAGTTTTCCGGCCATCAGTGTGCACCTTCTTTGAGAGAGATGAGTTCTTTTGCCATTGCACGGTAATCATTCAGCACCAGAGCACCACGTTTATAAAAATAAAGTGGCTTACAGACCACCTGAGCCTGTGCAATGTTTTCATCAGCCCGGATACGGGTGGTCAGGACGTTATCTTTAAATCTGACATTCCCTTCCAGCTCATCCTGAAGAAAAGTATTCATCTTCTTCTTCGAGCTGTTGAACTCATTACGAAACAGACTGTAATGCGTGAAGTGTTCTTCTTTTATCTCATCAAGATAGTCGAGAACGGTTTCGGCTCCCGTTAAAGAAAAAGACCCTCCATCAACAGGAATGATGACGTGATCGGCTATATATGCAGCATTGGTAGAAGACAGGTTGAGCGCCGGAGAACAGTCAATCAGTATGAAATCAAAGTCACTCATTACAGGCTTTAAATGACGCAGGAGAATCTTTTCCCTGTGAGGCCTTGCCATGCTGTTTTCCATCACACGCTCAAAAGATGGATCTGAAGGGATCAGGAACAGACCAGGGATCTCCTCTTCGCCATTCTTGGCAGGAATAATGACATTATTAACGTCGAATTTTTGATTGTTGTACAGGTCACAAATGGTAGGCCCATACTGCGCGTAGAATTTTTTGCCATGCGTCAGCACTTCTGTTGCATTTGCCTGTTGATCTGCATCAACAACCAGCACGCGTTTCCCCATCTGCGCTAATGCTACTGACACATTAGTAGTAGAAGACGTTTTACCCGGCCCACCTTTATTACTCATAGCAGCAATGACAAAAGCATGCGCCTGCTCAGTATTTTCTGACATCACCCAGCCCCAAATGTAAGTCATATGTAGTACATTTGTAGTTAAACTATCCCTTTTAACATCAGAACGTCAAGCTGTTTAATGAACAAATGTATTACACATGAAATACAACTAAGCCCATCGGGCATACCATTCTCATCAGCCTGAGCCTATTGGCTTAACCGCCCTACAACTTAGTTTACTTATTAAATCTGAATAGGTACTCCTTCCAGACGATCAGCAAATGATTAATAAGGTAGTTCTTGAAAGTGCTGCATCCTGTTTTAGCCAATGCAACCACAGTAATTGTTACCTAAACCTTATGTCTTGCAATAGACGAATTAATTTCCCACTAGAGTATGTGTGGTAAATCAGGCATGCAGATTGAAGTTTCCCTGCGTTATTGGGAACTGTACAGCGCTTCTAGCTCAGCACTGGACGTACATATGACATCTCAATGATTATGTTCACAATTACCCAGACTTAAGATCACAAAGCCAAGTTAAATTAACAATTATCCTGCTGCACTACTTACCTCTATCTGACGCAAATGTAGGTCTGTACTGAACGCTTTCATATGGAAAACATTACGCACTCTCGCAATATAAATAAATCTTGCTCAATGAGAAAATCATGATATACATAAGATCACCTTAACTAAAGGAATGTTAAACATGGCTGATCTTGTTTCTGTTCACTTTAGCAATATGTCAAACCAGAATTTTAAACGTGATATCTTTGATCTTTCTAAAGGAGGTAATATTCTTGACTATGAACCGGTAGTTTTACTTGATCGCCTTTTTATTTCATTTACTAAATCACCTGCATCAAGGATGGCGACATCTAGCTCTACAGGATTTACTGTCGCCGGTTCAAAGGGTTTTATGGGGATTTCTTATGAAGACCTATATAAAACATCATTTGACGTTAGGTGCGTATGGCAAAGCGAAACGTCTGGGTATCGTTTTGGAATTAAAGTCCATGTTGCTCCTCAATTATTTACTTTTGGTACCGGCCCTTCTTGGCAAGTGATGTATGATAATAAAGCTTCTGGATGTGATCCCGAATGGATCAATCCTGAAGGAGATCAAACAGAACCTTATACCTTTCCTGTTCAAGGCTTACAGATTACTGCCACTCCCGTTATTGAATCAGATTCTCTTAACCTGGATGTTTACATCTCAAATTCTAAAATAGTCTAAAAATAGGTAAATTATGCCAAATATAGTCGCATTAGTTAGTGTAGATGGTGATAAATTCCGCATCGTTTCAGATAACACAAGCGTTGTGATTGGTGACGCTGCTCAGACCAGAATGTTCGTTGATTCAATGAAAAATGGTGATGTTCTGGAGTATTTTTCTGCAAGGTCCAGACAAATGGCCCCTGCTGATTACAACTGGGAAGAAATTGTTGATATGGAAGGTAATGGAGCGGTTATTGAAAGTCTTTTGCAACTTAACACGTATTTTCAATTTTTGAATGAAACGAGATTTGTTGCTCCAATAGGAGAAACTCTTGCATCGTGCATAGCTGAAAACATTCCGAATGCTGAATCGCTTTTTGCTGAGGGTGGAACGCGTACTCTACCGGAAATCCTAGAAGAAATAGCAGCTGCTCTGTGAACAGGTCCGCTAGAATTTAGTCATATGAAATTAAAAATGTGGGTGAGATCTGCATCTTAGGCTAAGTCGATAGCAGGATCAAAAAAGGCCTCCACAAGGAAGCCTTTTTCGAAATTTTCGCGTACAAGTCGAAACTTGATTCGCTCACACAGTCAGAGATCCTGTCTCTAGGGAAAGATTTTCGTCTAAACTGACGATGACGTCAAGCGAAATTAGCGTGGCATCCCTGTCTGGCCAAAGTATAATAGCGAATTACAAGGAGTTATTATGACTATTGCCGCCATACTGGATTCAATTTCTCAGCACAGGTTTGCAACCTACAAATCCTCGGTTTTCAGAGGGGCCAGCGAAGAGGAGTGCCTCGGCATCTACTTATGGAACAAGCAACTCGCCGGCGCGTTCCTACCTGCACTCCAGATTATTGAAGTGTCCCTGCGAAACGCAATCTGCGCCGCAAAAAGGCAACACGAAGAGAAACTCATTGAACAGAGTATGCCAGCTGCCAGCTGGCCCGCTTTGAAGGGTCGCATTGACGATCAGTGGTTCGTAACCGTCATGACTGAACAAAACAATCCGGACTCATGGCGCGCCGTTAAGAGCGCTAAAAATCAGCTGATAAAGGACGGCAAACCGCTCACCACGGAGAACCTCATCTCCAAGCTTACTTTCGGCTTCTGGGTTTCTATGGTCAACCGGGAATACAGCGCTGGACGCGCCACCTTTCTCAACCTATGGCCTCATCTCATACCTGAAGTCTTCCCGAATGCGCTGGATAAAAAGCAGGGTACTGCGCTCTCCATAAACCGAATAGGTGCCGATCTGCGTGATATCAATACCCTCAGAAACCGCCTGTCTCATCACGAGCCGCTATGGCGCTCAGACAAGACCTACTGTGTTGAACAGGCTATTAATAAAGTAGTTAGGGACTATCACAAATGCCTGGACGTTATCCGCTGGATTAACCCGTCCAACCTGAAACTTCTCACCATCATCGAAAACTCGCAGAAGATGAATGAGCTGTGTAATCCTCATGCGTTGTGGAAAAATAAAAAGCTGCCGTCAGGACTACCGGATATCCCCCCAATGAGTGGAGACGACTGGCTGGCCAGCGCGCTGCTGGAAACCCGCCATACGGGTGAGATTATCTCAATGGATGTTGCGAAGGGCTTTGCAATGATCCTCAGTGAAAAGGACGGGACAAAGTTTATCGCGCGATCGCAAAGTTTTACAGGCAGGATTAACGCTTACACATTGGGTGACCGAGTTACGTTTGAGCCTGAAAATAAAACCACCGGGCGACATCCATGTGCAAACGCGATCAAACCCGCCTGATTGGCAAAGGTAGTACAGATAAACAAGCTCGCTACATATACATCAACAACCATACAAATTCTGCCATTTATAAAGTTCAGCACCATATTCTTGCCAGAATCACTAGAGCAGATATTGAAAATAACACGCCTTGTGCTGGTCAATGAGGCTGAAACGGCACGCATCAATTACTAAGGAAACAGGACGGCAGAGTATGAGGCCTAAGTCTAACGCAGAAATACCGCCTACAAGCCTCGCATACTCTCGCTGTTGCAAGGGTGGGTGAAATCATTAATTATTGTGAGCTTATTCCATAATAACTTCCCTCATAAAGCGATTAAATTATAAAGCGTTATTCATTTGAGGGGTAAAACGGGAATTTCAGGAATATAAGTAGCGTTCCAGTACCACCATCGTCCCTCCCCATACTCCTTATTATAATGAGCGATCTTCTCCTGCTTTCGCAGCAGGTAATCAGGTGTGTTCATCCCGAAAACTTCCATCGGCAGCGCATCCACGCCTGGAACGTCCTTCAGCACGAAATCCGGGAAAACATCTTCCTCGCTGTCGTAGCGCAGCGGCTTGATGAAGGCGCGTTTTTCCTGCCAGAGCCGGTCTTCGACCATTCGCTCATAGCCGGAATCCAGCGGAATAAAGCGGGGGCTGACCGTCATCAGCGCCACGTCGATGACGGTGCTGCAGCTGAACGGCCGGTTGCGTCTGTCTGTGTGCCTGAACGTCGTTTCGGGCGGCTCCGTTTCCGCAATGACCACGACCTTCATGCCCCGGCGCCAGTCGCCCAGCTCGCGGCCAAAGCTTCTCTCCAGGCGCAGGCGCACGTCCTCCGGCAGCACCAGGTCAGGAAAACCAGAAAACAGCCCCAGCGGCAGCGTGGTCTGCAGACGGGATTCAGCAGCCTCATTCCAGCCGGCCAGCACGGACACCACGATGAGCCGCCTTTTGTTCTTCCCGGCCGCTCTCAGGTGCTCCCGGTTGGCCACGACCTGTGGCGTGCCCTTCATGGCCATGAGCAGCAGCGACTCTTCCAGCGGCACGCGGCCGACGCGTATCCGGCCCGCCGTCTGCTGCAGGTGCCAGCTCACCCAGCCGGGCGTGCGTTTCTTTTTGTCGAATGCGGGGTGCCAGACGTTGATGCCGGACTGCTCCCACAGCAGGTGAAGTAATCCCAGCAGGCGC
>Ga0157366_1000901_pt1 | contig 12612 bp, 8 predicted proteins | sample AttbisABBM1_FD_113149 | JGI IMG/M metagenome (GOLD analysis project Ga0157366, IMG submission 113149) | Fungus gardens microbial communities from leaf cutter ant in Botucatu, State of São Paulo, Brazil - Atta bisphaerica ABBM1 | ecosystem: Host-associated > Fungi > Mycelium > Unclassified ...
GCCTTTGCAACACCTGCACCGTAATGATGAAATTGGTCTGCTCATTCGCAATTACAATCGTAATCAGCAGGCGATTGGCACACTGAACGAACAGATTAAGTGTCAGAGTACAGATTGCATGCTCACTGGATTACCCAATACAGCCTTATATGACATCCGGCAATCGATTGAGGACGGGGTGTTTGCTATCTGGTTACAGCCACAGGTGGATATGCGCAGTGGTGAGGTGACTGGGGCGGAAGCACTCTTACGCATGAAGCAGCCCGATGGCCGTTGGTATTTACCGGGAGATTTGATTGTTAATGCCGAAGAGATTGGTGCGATTAATGTCCTTGGCCGCTGGGTGTTCGAAGAGTCCTGCCGTCTGCTGGCAGCATGGCAGCAGCAGGGATTACCCCTGACACTGAGTGTTAATCTGTCGCCCATTCAAATGCATGATGCCGATATGGTTACCCATTTGAAAGCGTTGCTGATACAGCACAATATCCCGGCAGGTAGCCTGAGTCTGGAAATGACCGAAACTGCCCAAATGGGCGAGCCTGATCTCGCACTGCCTCTGCTCAGTGCGCTGTATGAGGCCGGGATTTCTGTCGCTCTGGATGACTTTGGCATGGGTTATGCCAATTTGAGCTGGCTTAATCAGTTTAGATCCCTGCCTGCGAGTAAAATCAAAATAGATCGCAGCTTTGTTGCCACTCTGCCCGGTGATGACACGATGGTTCGCATTGTTACGTCGATTGCGGAGATCAGTAAATTTGGAATTGTGGCAGAGGGAATAGAAACAGAAGCACAGCGTGACTGGCTACTGGCTCATGGTGTGCATATTGGTCAGGGATACCTGTACTCACCGCCCGTACCGCAACACGAATTCGATGAATATTACCGCTTCAGCTTAAGTAATGGTCATTAATGTATTAAAATTTCACGCAAATGCTTACCGTGGCTTGCCCTTGTGGCAGGCATTTGCATAATAACCGCAATGATTTTTTCTTCCGCTGTGTGACATCCTCGCCGATGTGTGGTCTAACAAGCTGTTCCTTTAAAATACAGCGAATTCAGGGGCCTGGCCCGTTGAAATGTCGCGGACGGCAGATAGTTGATCGCCAGTGATTATTTTTGGTTTGTGATTGAGTAGGGGTTCACATGCAGGGCACCAGAATTCGTCTTTTAATTGGTGGAATAGCGCTGGCAGCGGCCAGCTGCACTGTACAGGCTGAAACACTCCAACCCGATCCCGCCTGGCAACAGGGAAAACTGGATAACGGTTTTAAATGGCAACTGTTAACAACGCCACAGCGGCCAGGTGATCGTACGGAAATCCGTTTACTGGTGAATACGGGATCGCTGGTTGAAAGCGCGCAGCAGATAGGATACAGCCATCTTTTACCGCGTCTGGCGTTGGTGCATAATGCGGCGCTCGAACCTGTCCAGCAGCGTTCGCTGTGGCAGCAAAGTATTGACCCGCAAAACCCATTACCTCCTGTAATTACGTCGTATAACTATACGATGTATAACCTCAGCATACCGAACAACCGCCCGGAAATGATGAAAGATGCGCTGAACTGGCTGTCAGCGACAGTGGGTAAAATGAGCATCAATACCCAGGTGGTGAATACCGCTCTCAATGCCGATGATCCTATCGGCACATGGCCTGCTAAGACACAGGATATTTGGTGGCGATATCGGCTGAAGGGATCTGCACTGTTGGGACATGACCCCGCAGCCCGGGTCACTGTACCTGTTGATTTGGCTCAGTTAGAGGCATTTTATAAGCAGTGGTATACGCCAGATGCCATGACATTGTTCGTGGTGGGTAATGTTGACAGTCGCAGCCTGGCAGAACAGATCAACAAAGTTTTCTCGCCACTGGAAGGGAAACGCGAACAGCCTGCGGCAATGCCAACACTTTCCCCACTGCTTCCACAACCCGTGAATCTGGTCGATCCTGCTCTTGCACAGGACCGTTTATCACTGGTTTGGGATACGCCGTGGTCGCCGATTCGTGATTCACAGAACTTACAGCATTACTGGCAGAGCGATCTGGCGCGTGAAGCGCTGTTCTGGCACGTACAGCGTGTATTGAGTGACAATAAAGCGCAGGGTGTGCAGGTCGGCTTTGACTGCCGTGTGCTGTATCAGCGAGCACAGTGTGCCATCAATATTGATTCAGCAAATGAAACGCTGGCTGCCAATCTGGATGTGATTGCCAAAGAGATGGCGAATGTGCGTGATAACGGGCTGACACAGCAGGAGTTTGATACGTTGCTGGCGCAGAAAAGTGCGGAGCTGAACAAACTATTTGCTACCTATGCCCGTATTGATACACATGTCCTGATGAGCCAGCGTTTACGTTCACAACAGAATGCGGTAGTGGATATTGCCCCGGAACAGTACCAGAAGTTGCGGCAGGCGTTTCTCTCGGGTCTGACGCTCGATATGCTGAATCAGGAACTGCGCCAGCAGCTGACTCAGGATATGACGATGGTCCTGATGCAGCCGCAGGGGGAACCGGAAATCAGTGCCGGACAGCTACAGCAGAATTGGCAGAAAATCATGACGCCAGTAACCGCACCGGCACCGACTGCACCAGCGGAATCCGCTACGTCAGCAGATGCTCCGGCATCAACGGATACTTCTGCGCAGTAGAGAGCGAGCTATCTGTAACAGGAATCTCTGCGCAACAGACAGTGATCTCTCTGTATTAGCGGATATTTCTGTTCAATGTACCCGGCGCATTATCTCTCAGCAGTAACGGGCGGCCGATCAGGCCGCCGTAACCGATGAGTCAGTCTGGCATTGCGGAGCGTGGAATGATTGCCCCACGATGCTGGATCACTGTACTGGCGGTCAGATGTCCACGCTGTGCTGCGGCTTCTGCACTACCGCCTGTCAGACGTACAGCCAGATAACCTGCACTGAAGGAATCCCCTGCCGCAGTGGTATCCACGATGTTTTCGGCGGCCAGTTTTATTGCTGGTACTTCCAGTAACGGTCCTGTGCCTGTATCCACCAGACAGGTATCCGCCCCGCGTTTGATCACAATCTCACTGACGCCTGCCGCACGAGTGCGATTAATCACCACCTGGCTGTCAGTGTCTCCCCATAACAAGGTTTCATCATCCAGTGTCAGGAAAGCGATATCAGTATGACGGAGCATCGTCTGATAAGCTGCCTGTGCTTCTTCACGGCTTTGCCATAAACGCGGGCGGTAGTTGTTATCAAAGATAATTTTTCCCCCATTAGCACGGCAGGCACTGAGCAGAGCATAGAGTTTTTCCCGGCTCTGCGGGCTTAAGATGGCAAGGCTGATCCCGCTCAGATAGAGATAGTCATAGTGAGCTAACTGCTGGCAAATAGATTCGGCTTGCTCACTATCCAGCCAGAAGCGGGCAGCGGCATCGTTACGCCAGTACCAGAAAGTACGTTCACCTTGTGCGTCAGTTTCAATCACGTACAGCCCAGGCAATTTATTGTCCAGCCGCTGAATTAAATCGGTATGCAGGCCTTCGCTCTGCCAGGCTGCGATCATTTCATTGCTGAAGCTGTCATGGCCCAGTGCGGTAACATAATCAACGTGCAGTGCCTGCGGTTGTACCTGACGAGCGATATACACGGAAGTATTCAGCGTATCACCACCAAATCCCCGGCTCATATCACTGCCACGCTGGGAAAGCTCAATCATACATTCGCCAATTACGGCAATTTTCTGTTGTGTCATTTTTCTCTGCCTGTAGGACATTTTTACCTCAGTCTCGCCGTCTGGCCGGGTTCAGTCAATATTTAAAACGATGTTTTATTTTTATTGTTTGGGATAGCTAAGAAGTGATTGACCAGCGAGAAGAGACGAAAAAAAGTGCTGAGGGAATCGGGAATCGGGAATCGGGAATCGGGAATCGGGAATCGGGAATCGGGAATCGGGAACGAGGGTGCAGAGTGGCGTGTTATTGTGATATCGCCCGCCAGTTTTCTGGTCGGGCGATAATATTCTGGCTTATTTTTATGGCAACAAATTGAGCCATGCAGTTAGTCGAAAAGCGAGTCGTGGCGTGTTTCCCGGCATTTCAACAATGCCAGCAGTGTCAGAACAGCCATGGATGCCAGGTAAACGCCCACATAGAACAAACCGTAAGTGTGTGCTAACCAGGTAGCGATATAAGGAGCGACGGATGCGCCCAGAATCGATGACAGATTGTAAGAGAAGGAAGCTCCGGTATAACGTACTTCTGTTGGGAATAATTCAGGCAGCAGGGCACCCATTGGACCAAATGTCAGCCCCATAATGCTCAGACCACACAACAGGAAAGCAACAATCACTGTCTGATCACCAGAACCCAGCAGAGAGGGGAAGATCAGAGCAAACGCAATCAGCAGCAGGGTGATCACAATCATTGTTTTACGACGACCGAAACGATCAGCCAGCATTCCTGAAATAGGCACCATCACCCCAAAACCGATCACCGCCACCATCAGCATCCACAGGAAGGTATTACGTGGAATACCCAGCCCATTTGGTGCTGGTGTTGTACCGTAAGTCATGGAATAAACGGTCATAATATAAAACAAGGTGTAGGTTGCCAGCATAATAAAAGTACCTAAAACGGTGGCACCCAGATGTTTGCTCAGCAGCGTACCAATTGGCACTTTTACCTGTTTTTTCTCTTTCTTAATTTTGGCAAAAACCGGAGATTCATGCAGTGACACACGAACATACAGACCAATCAGTACCAGTACCGCAGACAGCACGAACGGCAGACGCCAGCCCCAGTCCATAAATTGCTGATCACTCAGTAACCAGGAAAGTAACAGGAAAGTACCATTGGCGAAGAAGAAGCCGATAGGCGCACCCAGTTGTGGGAATGAGCCATAAAGTGCACGTTTTTTAGCCGGAGCATTTTCTGTTGCCAGCAGCGCTGCGCCACCCCATTCTCCCCCCAGGCCCAAACCCTGGCCGAAGCGTGCCAGTGCCAGCAGCATCGGTGCGAAAACACCAATGCTGCTATAGCCTGGTAGCAGGCCGATCACGACGGTGGAGATCCCCATCGTCAGTAGTGAGGCGACAAGTGTTGCTTTACGTCCAATGCGGTCGCCAAAGTGACCGAAAAGTGCAGACCCAATTGGGCGTGCAACAAAGGCAATAGCAAAGGTGGCCAGCGATTGTAATGTGGCTACCGTGGCATCTCCCTGCGGAAAGAAAATATGTGGAAAGACGATAACCGCAGCAGTCGCATAAATATAGAAATCGAAGAACTCAATAGCAGTACCGATTAACGAAGCAACCACCACTTTACTACGGGAGTTTACCGGGGTTACGTCGCTATCAGCGTTGATAGATGGAGCGATGGAGGCTTGCATAATTTTATCTTTATTCTGATAAACGAAAAATAATCTTACGCAGAGCTCAAGCCGCATTCAATGATGAAAATCCCCTGTTTCTTTATGAATGACGGCTGAAAAGAAGATAATTTTTAATACAGGTAATTTACAGGTGAATGACAAGGGTAAATAAAAGAACACTGGCGTTTATCACTAGAAAATGGGTGAATAAAAGTGATGAGGTAGGTGTATATGCTATTTTTTGATTAATTTTTGTTCTTATGTCGGAATATTCAACTGATTTTTCTTCAGGAGGTTGGCTCCTCATATTGTAGGGAGTGTATTTAATTTGGGATGACAGCGTGATGTATCCTGTGTGGGCGATATATCATCATGACGATGGTGATAATTATTAGGTGAATATCTGTTTATTATTTAATTTGTTATCGTGCAAGTAAAATAATGGCAAGCAGAAATATCAGCAGTATTTCGTCTATAGGTATTTAACTGCGCCAGTTTTTGTTGCGTACACCGACCATTTTTCCTCCGGTGTACACATGCGGTCAGAGGCCAGAGATCGCATGAAAACCATACTTTTCGCTGTAACTTAAACGGTTGCTAACTGTGATTAATCGAGTGGTTTACATCCGTTAATCCGAAGATTAGAATCCTGAAAAATTTTAGCTGGAGCCTTCATTCATTGGACAGTCACCCTTTACCTGAACATTGCTGAAGGCAGGTCCACTCCGCTACTTGTGTGCCTGCCGTAAAACGGTGGGCATGCTGCATCTCTTCTCTGAGCTGTTTCATCCCGCAAACTGATGTCATTCGATTCTGGTCTTTTCGCCAGCGGCGTTTTTACGTGGCTGCAGATAAATGACCTGAGCAGCCGTTTTCGGCTGCTGACAAAATGTATTTTTCGCTACACAACACGTTAACCTGGGAGCACATGATGAAAGAACCTCCGTCACGAGAGAGGCCGTGGCAGGGCAAATACAGAAGGAAGAAAACGATCTGATTTTCTGTTTTCCTTCTCATCTGCCTGCCACACCGCCTCCTTATCCCCTGAATTTATTGATTACACCTCGTTTGCAGGCGTTGTTGCCCTGCGCGCAAAAAATTTTATGTAAGGAACAGGCAGATGAAAATGCATCAAGCCAATCTGAAAAAGGCACGTGATCTGGCAATCGCCAGTGTGGTCAGCCGGAGCCAGGATCAAACCCTCGCCCAGCTCAACACTCAGCGCCATGGGCTCACTATTGAAGAAGCAGCTGAACGGCTCAACGACTACGGGGCAAACCAGATTGCCAGTGAAAAAGCGCCTGCGGCACTGGTTCAACTGGTACAGGCATTTAACAACCCCTTTATCTGGGTACTCACTGCACTGGCGGCGATCAGTTTTGTGACAGATTACCTGTTGCCACTGCACCGTGGAGAAGATACGGATCTGACGGGCGTCACGATTGTATTGCTGATGGTCAGTATCAGTGGGTTACTGCGTTTCTGGCAGGAATACCGGACAAATAAAGCAGCGGAAGCACTGAAATCACTGGTGCGTACGACAGCGACTGTGTTGCGTCGTGCTTATGCGCATAGCACGGCGGTGGAGATGGAGATCCCGCTACAGCAGGTTGTGCCTGGCGATATTGTGCGGCTGTCGGCCGGGGATATGGTTCCGGCGGATGTTCGTCTGCTCTCTTCACGTGACCTGTTTGTCAGCCAGGCGGCACTGAGTGGCGAAGCGTTACCCATTGAAAAATATGACACACAAAGCAGCCCACATGTTACCGGGCCACTGAACGAACAAGAGTTACTCAGCCTGCCAGGTATCTGTCTGATGGGAACCAGTGTTGCCAGCGGTAGCGCAACGGCGGTGGTGGTGGCGACCGGTGGTCATACCTGGTTTGGTTCTCTGGCAACCTCGCTACTGGGACGTCGTCCAGCAACCGCGTTTGATCGTGGTGTTAACAGTGTTAGCTGGTTGCTAATCCGCTTTATGCTGGTCATGGTCCCGATTGTTCTGTTGCTTAATGGCTATAGCAAAGGTGACTGGGGGGATGCGTTACTGTTTGCTCTGGCCGTTGCCGTGGGACTGACACCAGAAATGCTGCCGATGATTGTCAGCTCTAATCTGGCTAAGGGGGCTATTGCGTTATCACGGCAGAAAGTGGTGGTGAAAAAGCTCAATGCTATTCAGAACTTTGGCGCCATGGATGTGCTGTGCAGCGATAAAACAGGCACCCTGACGCAGGACCGTATCATCCTGTCGCATCATCTTGATTTACATGATCGTAATAATGAACGCGTATTGCAGCTAGCCTGGCTGAACAGTCACCATCAGACGGGAGTAAAAAATCTGATGGATAAAGCCGTTATCGCATTTAGCCAGGGAAGCCGGAGTATCAGTGATCTGTGGCACTACCAAAAAGTTGATGAACTGCCTTTTGATTTTGAGCGCCGCCGCCTTTCTGTTCTGCTGGCCGATGAAAATCAGCAACAGATCCTGATCTGCAAAGGGGCGGTAGATGAAATGTTGTCAGTCTCCTGCTACTGGCAGGATGGTGAGGACATTCGTCCACTTGACGAAGCCGCGCGTCAGCGCCTGCGTCAGCAGGCTGAGTCTTACAACCAGCAGGGTTTCCGGGTGCTGGTGGTTGGCTGGCGGGATCTGAGTGGCGTGCCACTTTCGCTGCCACTCAGTATTCATGACGAACATGACCTGATCATCAGTGGTGTACTGACTTTCCTCGATCCGCCAAAAGAGAGTGCTGCGGAGGCGATTGCTGCTCTGCATGAAAATGGCGTAGCGGTGAAAGTGCTGACCGGCGATAACGCCATCATTACGGCAAAAGTATGTCGTGATGTTGGGCTGGAACCGGGTGATCCACTGTGTGGCAGTGAAATTGCACAACTGAATGATGATGAGCTGTGCCAGCGGGTTGAACAGCGGACAGTGTTCTGCCGCCTGACACCGCAACAGAAAACCCGTGTTTTGCAGGCACTGCAACAAAACGGGCATACCGTCGGTTTCCTTGGTGATGGTATTAACGATGCACCCGCATTGCGTGAAGCAGATATTGGTATTTCCGTTGATACGGCGACGGATATTGCCAAAGAATCAGCCGATATTATTTTGCTGGAAAAAAGCTTGTTAGTGTTGGAACAGGGCGTGGTGACCGGCCGGATTACGTTCGGCAACATCATCAAATACCTGAATATGACGGCCAGCTCCAACTTCGGCAATGTCTTTTCAGTATTAGTCGCCAGTGCATTTATTCCATTTTTACCGATGATGGCGATTCATCTGTTGCTGCAAAACCTGCTGTACGATCTGTCACAACTGGCATTGCCATGGGACAAGATGGACAAAGAATTCCTGCGTAAACCACGCCGCTGGGACGCAAAAAATATTGGCCGCTTTATGCTGTGGATTGGACCAACATCGTCGATCTTTGATATCACCACTTTCTGGGTGATGTGGACGGTATTTGCTGCGAACAGCGTTGAAAGTCAGGCTTTGTTCCAGTCTGGCTGGTTTGTTGAAGGGCTGTTATCACAGACACTGGTGGTACATATGTTGCGTACCCGTAAAATTCCATTTATCCAGAGTCGTGCGGCGCTTCCGGTCATGCTGGCAACCGGGCTGGTGATGATTACCGGGATCCTGATCCCGTTCTCACCATTGGGTCATGCTGTTGGACTGGTGCCATTACCATGGAATTACTTCCCATGGCTGCTGGCTATTTTGCTGGGTTACTGTCTGGTCGCGCAGGGTATGAAACGCGTTTATATCCGCCGTTTCGGTCAATGGTTCTGAGGAGAAAAGTGTGAAGAACGATAATTCGGCAGTAGTAATAGTGCTGTTTTTTGTCGGCGTCGTGATTTTCTCTGCTGCGCTAGTGATGATTTTTCACGGTTAAGCCGTGCGGTTGATGGGAAAAGAGACGTTTGTTTCTTTTCCCATCAGGACACACTATGGACGAATAAATCGCTGATAAATAAAGCGGATAACATAGTATTCAATGGCTCCCAGCAATAAAAACCAGATGCAGAACACTAGGGTATATAGCTGGCCAATATCTTCCAGATGAAACATTGTGACCATCTTTTGTGTCAGTGGCAGTCCGAACCACGGTGCGGGCAGCAGCAGTGCTGACAGAAAACCAAGCAGCAGAGTGCTCATCGGCATCATAAAATTTAAGAATGGATTCTTCATTATTAATTCCGGTGTTGACTTAATTGTTGTTATTTTCGGTGATCCATCTTGTGGGTTCAATCTTTAAACTGCCAGTGCTGCTGATCTCTTCCACAATGATGTTGCGGTTATTTACCCCTGTTTTTTGTGTAACACAGTAATTCTTTTAGAGTTTTTCATTCCATTTTTCCTGCCAAAATAGCACCTGTGAAAAAGTATAGCCTTGGCTATATTCAAGCCCATGATTTTGTTGTCTTTTTTTTCATAAGACAGCGTGATAGGATGTGCCACAATGACATGTGGCTGTGGTTATTTTTCCAACATAAGCCATGGTTTTAACTATTTGAAAGGTTCCCGTAGCGTTAAGCAGGGATAAATACAATGAACCTATACGCAACTCTGATTCTGGCTTTTGGCATGTCGATGGATGCTTTTGCTGCTGCCATCGGCAAAGGTGCCAGCCTGCATCGTCCTGGTCTGAAAGAAGCCCTGCGCACAGGTCTGATCTTCGGTGTGATCGAAGCGTTGACACCATTGATTGGTTGGTCGATTGGTATTGTTGCCAGTAAATATGTGATGGCATGGGATCACTGGGTGGCATTTACACTGCTGCTGATTCTGGGTGGGCGCATGATTATTGCGGGGCTGTGTAAAACAGAGAGCAGCCTGGAAGATGCGCCACAGCGTCACAGTTTCTGGCTGCTGGCCTGTACTGCGGTTGCTACCAGTCTTGATGCGATGGCCGTTGGCGTTGGTCTGGCATTTTTGCAGGTTAATATTGTTACCACTGCGCTGGTAATTGGCGCGTCAACGATGGTTATGGCGTCTGCCGGGATCCTGCTGGGGCGCTTCCTTGGCCCGGTAATGGGGAAGTGGGCGGAAATCTTTGGCGGTATCGTGTTGATTGGTATTGGCTGTAATATTTTATGCGAACATTTGAGCCGATAACCTACTGACTTGCTTAATGATGTGGTTTGCACCACATCATATTCAGCCGATAAATTCACGATAGCCTGAGAAAATCACATAACCTGCGAAATAGCAGAAAATAATCGCAGAAGCGATATAAGACCAGCGCAACATCCGGGTTCCTAACACTCTCCCACCAATGCTTCCCACTGAACACAGCACCACCGTCCATAGCACACCGGCAAGGAAGAATCCGGAAAGAAATGCAGCAGAAGCTGCCGTACTCCCTGTACCCATTCTGGAAATAAGTGCACCACCTACCGCGGCAAACCACAGAATTGCGGTAGGAGATGACATTGCCAGGAAAATTCCCCGCAGGAAGTTTTGCCGGATACTGAGGTTTTGCCCGATATCCCCGGCAGTCAGTGTGGCGACCGGGCGCAGTGCATTTAGTACCATTTTCCAGGCAAACCATAACAGGATAAGTGAGCCACCAATCCACAGCACCCAGCGAACGCTGGTGAACTGGAGCAGCACTGACATGCCAGCCATCGCCAGGAGGGCATAGATCAGATCACCAACGCAGGTCCCTATCCCCAGCCATAAACCGTGAGAATAACCTCGCTGCATAGCGAGAGTGATAATGGCAAGGTTTGCTATCCCGATATCAAGGCACAGCGAGAGGCTGAGTAAAAAACCATTATAAAAGGGCATAGTCCTGATGATCCGTTAACAGTAATGAATCAGATTATCGACACATATTACATTGGAATGCGGGAAAAAATTGCATAAAACACAGGGAATGTGTGATCAGAATAATGAAAGAATATGACCACTTTTAGGCGACGATCATGTTTTTTCACAGTATATGGCGTTTTATTGTGATATACTGCCGAAAATAGCATGAAAAATCACCATTTTTGGCAGATGCACTGTGCTGCATCTGCCGTATTTACACCCTCGATAACCGCGGTCAGGGACTGGACCGATGGTTATCACTTCATTTAGTGCTTGTCCTGATTAATGTTTATGTCTCTTCTGCAGAAAGATAACCAGAAAAATAAATGACAAAACAGAAATGACTAACATGGTCACAGGAAGAGTGTTGGCATTTAAGTATTGCAATAAACCTCCTCCCACAAAAGAACCTGTAAAAATAGCCAGATTAAAGATGGTGACAAAAGATGATTGTGCAACATCAATATCTTTACCCGCGCTGTCGGAAAGGTACTTGACCAGCAGGGTTGGCGCGCCACCAAAGGTGAGTCCCCAGAGTACGGTTGCTGATATTACGACAGTGCTATTATTGGGGAAAAGATAAAACATCAATCCTGCTAAAGAAAATAAAACCGCTGACAGCAATGATATTTTATTCAGATGTTTGTCTACAAACATACTGGTCAGCACAATACCAATGATGGAAAAAATACCAAAAGTAAATAAAACTAAGTCAAGAATAGTATTAAGGTTGTTATATTCCAGATAAGAGGAAATATAGGTATACATCAGGTTATGCGCAGAAACCCAGAAAAATAACACAGTGAGAATATACAGAATCTCAGCCCGGAATATAATTTCCAGAATAGGTTTTCTGCTGGTTTTACTGTCACCTGGCATCCCGGGTAATAACAGATAAACCCAGAGCAATACGAAAAAGGCGAGGATAGATGTTGCGATAAACATCATTTGCCATGGGAACAGGGCCACAAAATATGAGGTTGCAGGTACACCAAGTGCTAACGCAATCGGCTGGCCTATCCCCATAATAGATAACGCTTTACCATGTTTGGCGATGGGTGAAACACGTACCGTATATCCGGCCAGCAATCCCCATGATACTCCCGCGGACATCCCAGAGAAAAAACGTTCAACAAGGATGAGCAGGTAATTACTGGTAAATGCCACAGCAAGGTTAGTGATAAAAAAACCGAAGAGTGCAGCAAGTAGCAGTGATTTTCTATTTAAGCCCCTTGTTAAAGCGATGATAGGGATAGCTGAAATAAAAGAGCCTACCGCATAAAGGGAGACCAGTTGTCCGGTGAGGGAAGGCGAAATATTCAGTGCTTCACTCAGAGACTGTAATTTAAATTGTGTATCTGCCTGTTTTTGATATGTTCACTTCAACAACGGAGACAGGCAAATTATGGACGAAAAGAAAATCAAAGCCCTTGCGGCTGAACTGGCTAAAGGCCTTA
>Ga0157366_1000904_pt1 | contig 12584 bp, 18 predicted proteins | sample AttbisABBM1_FD_113149 | JGI IMG/M metagenome (GOLD analysis project Ga0157366, IMG submission 113149) | Fungus gardens microbial communities from leaf cutter ant in Botucatu, State of São Paulo, Brazil - Atta bisphaerica ABBM1 | ecosystem: Host-associated > Fungi > Mycelium > Unclassified ...
AGTTTTGGGTCGCGGTGTAACTCGTCGTGATGCGCCCTGCAAAGCGGAATCACGAATAAATCATGTGCCTTTGTTCCCATACCTCCCTGACCATGTCCAATGATGTGATGCGGGTCATCTGCCGGATTAGCGCAATATGCGCATTTCTGCGACTTAACCCACTGTGTGTACTTCGGGCACTCCCAGCGCCTGCGCTTCGGCCGCCTCATGAATGACTCTGGCGATTCAGGGTCAGCCACCAGATCGACTATCTTTTTGACCTGCTCAGCCGCCTGCTGAATGACCTGCTTAGGCTGGCGTTCCGGCGCGATGTGCGATTCCTTTAGCTCACCCGAGATAATCTCTACTGGCATGCGCAGAACACGCCGTGCCGGTGCTTCAGGTATCAGGTCGATAAGGTCATTCAGTGAGGCCCACCAGCAAAGCTCTGGCAGGGTAAGCTGATGTTCGCCATACAAACCAAGCTGGCTGCAAACCATCCTGATTATCCACAGCGCTGTGTTTCACTTGGCGATCTTGTCCAGCTTGCCGGGCGTACCATGCTCCCTGAAATGATTATCGTGGCCGTAGCACAAAGACACCAGGCCGGATTCGGTTTCGTGAAGCGTGTATTCATGGTGATGCCATGTCGCATCGTCGTGCCACTGGCAGCATTCAAAGCTCCGCACGAAACCAGCCAGGCCATTTGCACCACCAGCGGCGGCGATAACACGATCATGACTGAAGAACGGAATCAGAGATTGCTCATCAAGCAGTGGCTGTGTGCCGTCATTGATCCTGCCAGATGGAAGGTCGGCCATGTCCGCTGTCGGTGTGCTCACCAGAATGCGTCCACGAAACATCCCAATCAGGTCTGAGCCAGGCTTGAGCAGCACGATCCCTGTGCGCGGTGCAACTTCAGGTGTAAGTAGTGCTCTCACTCATCACCCCTTTTCGCTTTGTAAGCCGTCCATAGCCCGCCAATCCACTGAACACCTTTGGCAGTAAAGCGAGACTGACTGAACGCATAATTTGAATCGGTAGTGGTGCCGGTTCTCACTTCAAACCGACCGGCTTCAATGTGCTGGCTATAGGGAGTCATGACACCACTGAGTCGGTACATAATCCGGCTATCAAGCAGGAACAGACGAAGCTCGGGCTCTTTGGCATCAAGAAGTTTTGCCACCTGCCGGAATGTCATTGATCCTGTGGCAGTCACATAACGATCCACGAAAGCGACCTTTGGCGCAGCTTCGGTAAGCTGTAGCTGAAGGCGTTCCTTCTCCTCTTCCATTTCGGCGGCCAGGCGGAGTGCCTGTGCAAAGGTCTGCGGGGTTTTAACTGGCTGACTTTCCTCTAACTCATGCAGCCGCTTAATCACTTTCATGCGGAGCAAGGCATTATATCCGGTAACTAAGCACTCGGTGTGCTCGCGGTCCAGCCGGAATTCCGGGTATTGCTGTCCGTTTTGGGGGTGTATCCAAAAATGGAGATACCCTTCAGGATTGGCATTTAGCTCTGTGAACATTGAGTAAATGTCGCGCATGACATGTGCGTGCTGCTTTCCGGTAAGGTCAGCAATTTCACGGCTGGTCATGGTTGGGGATTGAATGGCACTGACTACAGGCGCATTAGCGCCCGCTGATTGATTTAGCATCGTATTTCTCCACACACTGTTTTTGAACGGTCCCGCCCCATCACCTGCAAGTGAACGGGACCAACCTTTACCAGTGGCATCTGCAACATGCCCCCGGTATTCGCACTATAACCGCTATTTGAAATCATTTCCCCCCCGACGTGAACGGAGTGATAGTTACTTCTGCTTTTCCCTGCTTGACTTGGTCTCCCCACTCTACAGTGAACCTCTTAATCTGCCTGTCATCCACCCATACGCCAGCGTGCGTAAGGCTGTCGAACAGCGCCTTCTGATAGTTATCAAGGTCACGATTGCGCTTGTCTGGCGGGTACAGCAACACGTTAACTTCATCGTTCACTGTATTGGTTTAGCGCGGCGCTAGAGCTGCTTCAGGATGGCGGAGATTGCGTTGGAACGAAAAGCTGATTTTCACTACGTTTTTATAGGCCTTTAGCGAATGTTAATGTTTTACCAAATTCAATTTGATCAGCAATTTAAGTCAGGCAATGTGATTTTAGTTAGGATGGTTATTATAATTATTCCCAGTTAAACACTAATTTTTGTTAAAACTCACTGATTGGCACGATTGAAAGTTGACCATTAATGTTTTTTTAACGAAACTAGGGCACGTCTTAATTTATTAAGCCCCAAAGGGCAGGGAGCACTGATGTTCAATTTAATTGTAGCGGGAGAAGCCTATGAATTTTTCAAGGTGGAAGAAGGTGTTGAAATGTTTCCTGTCTCTCGCTTGTTCGAATCTACTTCTGAGAATATCAGGAATAAACTTCTTCCACTATCTTCTGTATCGTTAGACTACTTGGCCAATTTGCCAGTTTTATTCATAACTGAACCAGAACTGGACAATAAGGATAAAGATGAATACTCATTGATTAGAATTGGCAAAATTTCAAACCTTGAAATTAAAGACCATAAAAAAGACAAGTATATAAAATTCGACTTTAAAATTATTAACGACTTAAATAATCGTAGACTGTTCCCAGAGTCAAGTTACTCCAGAAATCTTCAACTGGGGGGATTCGGCCTTCGCCGGACACATTGGTCGGTAAAAACTTTCTCGATATCAGACGCATTACGTATGTTGGGACAAGGTTTAAATTCCCTCAGAATACCTTCTGTCAATGTTGCACCTCCAGACAGATCTGATGAGCAGGAGATTATTTCAGAAGTTGACATGTACCTCAACCAAGTTTTGAGCCATTCATTCGAAGATAATGAAGAAGTTTTTTATCGAGGCCATTCTGACTTCCGTTATGAACTTACACCTTCGCTTTATCGTAAAAATGTTGCGGGTAATTTTCGTTACCGCCAAAACGAATCAGAAATGATTACAGAAATTCTGACTGTTCAGCCTGCCGAATTCATGAGCGATCGTTACATGCTTGATAAGTTAGTGAGAATGCAGCATTACGGCCTACCAACCCGCTTACTAGACATAACGACAAATCCGCTTATTGCTCTTTACTTCGCCTGTTCGAGTGTCAAATCTGAGAACGGTGCTGAAGTAGATGGTAGTGTTATAATAATGACCACCTCTAAGAACCAAGTTAAGTTTTTTGATTCTGATACCGTAAGCTGTATTGCTAACCTTTCTCGTCTAACTGAAATTCAAAAAACGATGTTGGACTTTGACCTTGATAAAGATGCATTCAACAAATCCGATGCATGTGAGCAGCTACTGCACCTTATTAAGGACGAAAAATCTCATTTCAAGCATATTATAGACCCAATCGATTTAAAGCGCATTATAGTTGTGAAAGGGAGAATGACTAATCCTCGCATAAATTCACAATCTGGTGCATTCCTTATGTTTGGTGAAGATGCTGTTTTACCTGACACTGATTACAGCACACTTAAAATTAAAAAAATTCGCATACGTAATAAAAAAGGAATAATGGCTCAATTAGCGCGCTTAGGAATAAATGAAAGTACTGTTTACCCGGGCATTGAAAAGGCTGCTGGTGAAATTGCTAAAAAGTACGATAAATTCCGTGAATAGATTAATTGAGCAGTATGATAGCTTAAAATAAACTCTAATGTACTGAAGGCAGACCAAATCCCTCATGTCAGTTTGGGGGATTTGGATTAGCCAGTCAACTCAGGTTTAGCTCATAACTTCATCTCACCTTTTAAAATTCGTCTAAGCCCTACTATTTCTTAACCCTATCCTGTTTCAAGGTTTTTTTAGCGCCGGGGATGCCTTCACGATATTCCGCCAGGATAGACATGATCTCATCGGTGTAGCTGGAATTGTGGTAAATCGCTGTCATTCCGTCTTCTTCGTCGCCAAGTTGAGCATCGCAAAGCAGCTCTACCAGACGACGCGCTTTGGCGGCGCTGAACTGCGGCATCGCAGCGGCTTTGGTAAGTTTCTTTTTGCCCGCGGCTTTGGCCTTTTCCATCTGCTGCTGAGCAACGCTTGAAGCCTTTGCGCCATGCTCACGCTGAAGGGCAATCGCAGTGGTGGCGGCAACCTCGCCGGACTTGACCATATCAATCAGGCCATCGCCAACGGTCAGAAGCTGTAAGTGCTGCTCAACGTCAGTGACCGAGCGCTTAACCTTCTTCGCTATCTCTGCCGGTTCCCAGCCCTGATTGACAAGGCGCTGATAGGCGGCGGCACGCTCCAGCGGAAGTAACGCCCTGCCCTGGCTGCTTGTCACCATGAAGGCGATGCGGTCTGCTTCACTGCCTACGAAGTCTTTGCACTCAAGACGCAACTCATGGCCCGCTTCCTGCGCCAGTTTTGCGCCGAAGTAACGGTGATGCCCGTCGATAACCTTGATGCCATGCTCAGTAACCTGAACGGCCAGCGGCGGCACATGCTCACCCGCGATAAACGCATCACGGAATTCTTCAACGTGGGTCTGGTCAATCTCGCGGACGTTGTAGCCCGGCTCGACGTAAAGATCATCCACGCTCAGCAGATAGGTTTTGCGCGTAGTGATGTTGGTGCCTTTTTCGTCTTTGCCTTTATAAACTTGAGATAAGTTAGTCATACTGTGTGTAACTCCATAACCAGAGTGATAATCAGTAACAGGATGATTACCAGCACTTCCGGCAATGACCTGTAGAAATATTCGTTTTCTTCAAAGTGGCGCTTAAGGGATGATTTCATCGGTTAAGCTCCCTCAGTCCTGCATCGCTCACCCTGCCGCTGGCTATGCCGCCGTAATGGCCACAACGCATCTTTGCCCTGGACATGCACTTGTCGCGGCTTACCTTGGCGTTCTGCCTGTTGTCATCGAACTTTGCCAGTACCATTGCCCGTAACCAGTTATGGCCTGCTCTCTGCCAGAGGCCTTTAGCCTGCAACTCTGTGGCTATCTTGACTGCCTCAAGGTAACCAGCGTTTTCTGGCGGGCGCTCATAAGGCGTTATCGAATACGTGTAGTCCTTGTTTCGGCTCAGGATGTGCAGCTCATACAGGCCGGTTACTGAATACCTGACAGCGGCGTTAGATAATCCGGTATTCGCGCAAATCTTCATGATGGTCATAGAGCCATGCTTACGCAGGCAGTCGAGAATCATTTCAACGTTGTCCATGAATCCCCCTTAAGCGCCACGGAAGCCATCAGGGATGGCATAATCGGTGGAAGGAATAACGGTTATGTCACGCTGGCCACCAGCTTTAGGTAGGTCGTTCGCTCTCTCTTCCTTGACAGCCAGATAGCAACGCTCGGTTATCAGATAATCGAAGTTCTTTTTTCGCCAGGTGCGACCTGATGCGTTATCAGGCCGGTTCTCACACATCCATCGACAGTTTTTGGCGATGTAACGCAGATAGGCCATCCAGCGCTCTTGAGTGAAATCGAACTTACGCCAGAAGGTGCGAAGCTTGTCGCGACGGCTGTCAGTGAATTCAGCTACTCGCGGCATCTCAGGGATTATTTGGTGGTAAGCATCTAAAACAGATTGATAATCAAGAGGCGGCTGGGCAGGCGAAGCCTGACGAACAGTCTCTGTTGTAATCTCTGTAGTATTCTCTGTTGTATTCTCTGTAAGATCGGGACAATTTGACCCGATGGATGGGGACAACTTGACCTTATCCATAGGGACAGATTGTCCTTTTCGATCAGGACAACTTGTCTTTCTCGATAGGGACAAATTGTCCCTATCGGAAAGCAAAGGGCTTGCGTAGTTGATTGCGTAATAATTTGTCTGGTCGTGCTGCTTTTTTTTGAGCCGATCAACATAAATCAGACCCATATTCTTCAATGAAGAAACCGTTCTTTGTATAGTCTTCCCAGTCCACCATGGGAACTGCTCATTCCAAGCATCAATACTGTTATAAACCCAACGTTTCCCGTCATATTCGATGCCAGATGTGGTGTCTTCCAGCCAGTAACAGATCTGTTGAAGCACTATTGCTTCATTGAGGCCAATGCGGCTGGCAAGCTCAGGGCTCACCACAAGCGGCTTAACCTTAAGCAGTAAACTCATGGTGATACCTTCCTGAACTTCTGACTGAACAACACACGCGGCAGCATGCAATCATGGGGATAATTAGGGCGGCGGAAGATCACACGGTGATTAACCGTATCAACGCCGACAGTTGTGACCGGAACGCCGCGATTGTCGGTGTAAAGCTCCACCCAAGGCTTGATGATTTCAGTTTCCATGGTTTACCCCGGCATCTGCGGGACGACGATAGAACTCTGCCCAGGCTGATTCGACTACCAAACGAGAAACACACTGGTAGTTGTTGGCCTTATCCGCTGTAGGTATGATTTGCTCATAGACAGGGACGCCAGCCTGATAACGGAAGCGGAATTGCCCTGACAACGGTTTCTGATTTACAATGCTCATGCGATGAGTCTCCACACACGTTGATTTACTCGCACCGAACGCCCTAGGCTGCAACCCGGGGCGTTCACCTTTTCTGGCCCCTGATAAATCTCTTATCACTTCAAATGTCCTGCGCGTCGAACTGCATTCCGGCCACATCAGCCTTTCTCCCGGTTGATACGAACATGTCTACGGCGTGATCCGCTGTACCTGCACTGAACAGTGCAATAAGGCCAAAAAATCCGTGAACCTGATGATTGAGTTTTTTGCGGAACAACGCTGACAGCGTTTTGCTTTCGTGATGATCAATAACGCCGTCTGCCATAGCTGCAAGCTGGGCTGTTGCAAGTTCACCTTCTGCGGCTTTGGCCTTCATCTGCGTATCGAACAAATCAACCTTGTCCATTTCGCCAGCAGCCTTGATGTCCACCAGCAGCATTCCATGACGAACGGCCATGAATTCAGCCACGCAATGGGTGCCGGACAGAACTTCCATTTGCATCAGCTCATCAAGGGTGAAAAAGCGACTGCCACACTTGCGGTACAGATGGTTATGGAACTGATCGATGCTCATGCCTAAATCAGCAGCCATACCTAAGCGACCGTGCTTATGTGCTTTGCACATCTGGCGAATTGCTTGGTTTATCGTGTCTACCATTTTGCTTTTCCTTGGGTAGTTAAATTATTTTTTTTCTCGGGTTATGGTTGTGAATCTCTTAGGGTAAAGAATCTGCATTTCGGTGATTTTCCCATGGAAATAGGTAGTCAGCCTTTCTGCTACATCTACTGATGCTGCTTGGATACCTCTCTCAATTCGACTTAGGTTTCCTACATCAAGCTGAACTGCAACTGCTACCTGACTTAAAGTGAGTCCATTAGCAAGCCGCACGGCTCGCAAAGGTGTTTGCGGGATTTGCATTTTTACCTCCTCAATTGCGTAATTCGCATATTATTAGAATGCATCAACTTGCGCAAGATAATTTGCGTATTTTGCAAATGAGATTTGTAATTAGCCCATGAACATAGGAAATAAAATTAGAAGCCTGCGCAAAGCTCGGGGCATGAAAATAGAAGAGCTTGCTGAAGCCGTTGGAGTTGACGGCGCTAATATCTCACGCCTTGAAACTGGAAAGCAGAAATCTTTTACAGAACAGTCAATTAACAAAATAGCTAAAGCTTTGAATGTTGACGTAAGTGAGTTATTTTCACCTGGAACTGCTGAATCCACTGTATATAATGACAGTAGGAATTTACAAAAGCAGGAGCCAGACACTATGTATCGTGTGGAAGTCCTTGATGTGAGTGCCAGTGCTGGGCCTGGTGCATTTGTATCGGGCGATGTTATAGATGTAATTCATTCAATCGAATATGTAAGCGAGCACGCGAAAACGATCTTTGGTGGACGCCCAGCGTCCTCAATCAAAATGATTAATGTTCGTGGTGATAGTATGGCCGGAACTATCGAGCCTGGCGACTTAGTATTTGTGGATGTATCGATACATAGCGTGGATGGAGATGGTATTTATGTTTTTGGATTTGATGAAAAAATTCACATAAAGCGACTTCAATCTGTCCCTGACAAACTTTTGGTTCTGTCTGATAACCCCCAGTACAGGGAATGGCAAATAGACAAGGATAATGAACATAGGTTTTATGTCTTTGGTAAAGTAATGATCAGCCAATCCCAAGCAATCAAGCGCCACGCATAACTCTTTCCAATCCCATTTAGAAGATGTCGCTTAATCCTGCGATGTCTTTTTTTGCATCCTTTAATTTGCATTTTGCGCATTTTAATAATTGCGTATTGTGCAATTTTGTTTTAATGTTATCCCATCAGTAGCGAACAGGCAGGACGCCCACGAAGTAGCCGCCCGAGGCGTAAGAAGACCGGGATGATTCGCGAATAAGCAGAGTTTCAGGAAAGAGAAAGTGTTGTACTTGGCGGTTACTCCGGGGCTTTCATCCCATAAGGAGAGAGAAGGTAATGTTCACCCGGTTTAACCGCACTTTTTTGCACAACGATGAGAGCATTTGGCGGGCGCTTCAGGCCGCGCCACAGAGGCGCTGAGTGTTCTCTTCGTTGTGACATGTCACAACAACCCTCAAGTGTGGAGGCCCGGCTCTGGGTTGTTGCAGTAACCCAGCAGCCAATTAACTAAATCCCAAAAGTTTTATTGCCATATTCGGCAAGGGATTAGTGCAACCAAAATCGTGTGTGGAGACGATATGAGTTACTTCAAATACCAAACCCCTGAGGCATTAGCCGCATGGGATAAGTTGCAATCCGACCAGAAGCAGATGCGTGATGAAGGCGCTCAGTTTGCAGCCCTCTTCGGTGGACGTCCTGTTTACAGCAACGATATCAGCCGTTCTCGCTTTCATGGCGTTAAGTTTGACGACGCATTTTATATCGCAAAAGAGCTTTGGACTAAGCCAACGAGCTCGACAGGGTTTGCAAGCTGGCCCAAAGCGCGTGCACCGAAAGGACTGATCGAAGAATACAAAGCGCTGACCGAACTCTGGAAAGCTAATCACCCTTCGGTATCGGTTGATATCGACGAATTTTACAAGGCTGTAGGTTTTGACTGGGGGATGCTTCTTATCTGTGGCTTCACCTATTTCGCTTTCGATGGCGCAGTTTATGTCTATACCAAAGCCAAGCCCCAAGATGGTTTTGGCGCTGTTGAAATCGTTGGTAGTGAGTTTGATAAAGCAAAAGCAGGGTATCTCGATGCACAAGCCTGATGACCCTATCACTGTTGGCCGTATCACCCTGCCCTATAGCCATCTGCTCAATGGCTGGCTGATGCCGGACGGTACCGTTATCAAAAACCCAATCAAGGCGCAGAACGAAGCTGAGCGCCTTAACTGCAACATCGTTTTTCACTGAGGGCCACCAGCATGTTATCGAATAAATCAAACAGAGAGCTTGTTGAAGCCGGTCATCAGTTCGCTAAAGCGCTTGATGCGGAAATGCCACCTACTGAAATCGCAAAGCTTGTCTCCGCTCTCGCTACCCGCCTGGATTGCGCCATCGTCCGTGGAGATGAGTTACAAAAGCAATTCTCTTCCTCTTGCGTTATGCGCGATATTTCTGAAGCACCGCGAGACGGAAGACGCTTTTTGATGCTGACTTACACGTTAGCTACGCGTGACATTCAAAATCGCTATGTAACGCTGAGGACTGGAACACGCTGGATAGAGGCATACTCATGCAGGGATTCCTGGAAGGAATGGTGCGGAAATGAAAAAACTACTTCAACCAGTGTTCTTGACCCTATTGGCTGGATTCCTTTGCCTGAACCTGAAGGTATGACGCTTTATCCGGTGCACGTTGATCGCGACAAATACGGCTACTGGTCACACCCTGACTATCTGGCCTTCTGTGATGGCCGAGAATATATCCCTTCTGCTGAGTTCAATCAGTGGATGGAAGCTAAAGGCCTGGAGTGGAAGGTTGATTATCGCGATGAAGAAGAAATTGAGCCCAACGTTGATGGTTATGACCTATGCACATGGAATCCTGAAGCACCTTCGGGTGATGGCTGGTTCGTAGGCTCTATTCATGACACCGATGATGGCGCGGTATGCATCTGGCTTCGTGCTAAGGCAGTGGCATGAATGAGCTGGCTCTTTTCGCAGGCGCTGGCGGAGGAATACTCGGCGGACACCTCCTTGGCTGGCGTACAGTTTGCGCCGTTGAGCGTGATGCCTACGCCGCACAAGTTTTGGCGCAACGACAAAACGATAGAGCACTCCGACCTTTCCCGATTTGGTCTGATGTGTGCAGCTTTGACGGAACAGCATGGCGAGGAATTATTGACGTCATTTCTGGCGGGTTTCCCTGCCAGGACATTTCAGGTGCCGGCAAGGGAGCAGGAATCGACGGAGAACGCTCAGGACTTTGGAGAGAAATGGCAAGAATCGTCGGTGAGGTTCGACCTGAATACGTATTCCTGGAAAACTCACCTTTGCTTGTGGGAAGAGGACTTGCCGTGGTTCTCGGTGACCTTGCCAAAATGGGGTTTGATGCTGAATGGTGTTGTGTATCAGCATCAGACCTCGGAGCGCCCCATCAACGTGATCGTATCTGGCTTGTTGCCTACCCCACGGGCCAGCATGGGTTCTCACGGAGTCGCATGGTGCAGAGCGAGAACAGGCGATCACCGGCACAACCTGGAGGACTGGTTAGCCCACCAGCACATTCAAAATGGCGGAGAGGAAACGCCTGGCCTGAATGTGAACCCAAATTATGCAGAGTGGCTGATGAGGTGGCCTGCGGGGTGGACAGACTTAAAGCCCTTGGAAATGGACAGGTTCCGCGAGTGGCAGCAAGAGCATTCAGCATTCTCAACAGTGATGGAGTGACTAATGCCTAAATCCCCCGCCGAACGCAAAGCAGAGCAGCGTGCCAGACAGGCCGCTGCAGGTGTCAGAAAGCTGGAGATTGTTCTCGATGAGCAGGAACTGGCGATGCTGGAGCAGAACTGCACCGTTCGCCGTCCAGGGCGTGAGCCCTACGAAATGGCAGAGTATATCGCTCTGCTTATTCGCCAGGACGATGCGCGGGTCCGCAGTCGGATCAAGTCGATGAGTAAGCGCCAGTGCGGAAAGTGTGGTGATTGCCTGCCTGTGCAGGATTGCCCACTGAAAGAAGAGTCAGCCTGTTGGGTAAGTCTGGGCTGGCATGAAACTAAATTGGTTATAGCGCCGTGACCTGTTACGGCTTTTCAAACCTGTTGCAGCGGGAGTGTGTGGGGTATGAATCAGAGCAATAACGAAATTATTTCCGATGCCGACATTGAACAACTGACAGGCTATAAAACGCCTTCAAAGCAATGCCAGTGTCTTAAAAATGCAGGAATATTTTTTATGGTGCGAAGGGATGGCAGACCGCGAACCACATGGCAGCATTTCAATGATCCACTGGCATCGCGTAAGCAGACCACTAATGATATGAATGAGCCAGATTTTGGAGCGTTAGACTGATGGCAAGAGTCAGACAGAACAAGGAAGATAACTGGTTACCGCCCCGCGTTTATCGGGGCCGTTCTGCTTACGAATTCAAGCCTAAAAACGGCGGCACAGTCCGGCTATGCGACATAGACAGCACGAAGGCTCAGGTATGGATAGCATACGAAGCGCTTATTAATGAACGTAAACGAGAAGATGCATTCGAAGGCCTTGCAGAATCCTTTTTTAATTCTCCAGATTTTTTCGAATTAGCCAAAGAAACGCAGAAAGACTACCGAAAATACTCGGTTAAAGTTTTGGCCGTCTTTGGGAAGATGCCCCCTGACTCCATAAAACCGGAACACATCCGAAAATACATGGACAAGCGCGGCTTGAAAAGCCGTGTTCAGGCTAACCGGGAGAAGGCGTTTATTTCACGTGTTTATCGTTGGGGATATGAGCGTGGGTTGGTGAAGGGAAATCCTACTAAAGGAGTCAAACAGTACAAAGAGAAGTCACGCGACCGTTATGTTACGCACGAGGAGTATGCAGCCTTGTATAGCCTCGCTTCGCCCGTTGAGAAGATAGCGATGGAGCTAGCCTATTTATGTCTGGCGCGGCAGGCTGACGTTCTTTCAATGAAGAAAACTCAGCTTGTGGAGCAAGGGATATTGATCAAGCAAAGCAAAACTTCAGTAGCTCAGATAAAGGGCTGGAGTGAAAGACTACGTTCTGTCATTGCCCTGGCAGAGTCATTACCACTGAATAAAGGAATGAGTAGTATTTTTATCATCCACCAGCCTTCCGGTGCGGGTTACACAAGAGATGGTTTTAATGCCAGATGGAGGAAGCTTAAGCAGGAAGCAAAGGAGAAATTCCCTGACATTGATTTCAATTTTACGTTTCATGATCTGAAGGCAAAAGGAGTTTCAGATTTGAACGTTGATATTTACGAGAAGCGAGCGATTTCGGGTCACAAGAATGTCGAACAGACGGCGCGATATGACAGGAAAATAGCTGTGGTTCCGGTGGTTGGGGCTGAGCTGGAAGCGCTTCATATTCTGAAGCCATATTCTGAAAAGCAGAAATAAAAACAAAAAACCGCCCAAGGAGGCGGCTTAAACGACATTGCTACGACTTGATTTTATTGGTGTTTCAATATGGTGCCCGGGGCGGGACTTGAACCCGCACGACCTTACGATCGAGGGAT
>Ga0157366_1000905_pt1 | contig 12583 bp, 8 predicted proteins | sample AttbisABBM1_FD_113149 | JGI IMG/M metagenome (GOLD analysis project Ga0157366, IMG submission 113149) | Fungus gardens microbial communities from leaf cutter ant in Botucatu, State of São Paulo, Brazil - Atta bisphaerica ABBM1 | ecosystem: Host-associated > Fungi > Mycelium > Unclassified ...
ACAGCGTTTAACAGACCAATAGAATAAGGATGGCTGGGACGATAAAACACATCGCGTGCATTGCCATATTCCATGGTACGGCCTGCATACATCACCAGCACTCGCTCACAGATCCCGGCGACTACCCCCAAATCGTGAGTGATCATAATAATGGCGGTATTGAACTCCTGTTTCAGTTCGTTCAGCAACGTCATAATTTGCGCTTGTACGGTCACATCCAGCGCTGTGGTCGGTTCATCGGCGATCAAGAGCTTCGGCCGACACAGCAATGCCATCGCAATCATCACACGCTGACGCATCCCACCCGAAAATTCATGAGGGAACATCTTCATACGTTTACGTGCTTCCGGCATTTTGACCGCGTCCAGCATACGAACAGACTCTTCAAATGCCTGCGCACTGCTCATGCCTTTATGCAGTTGCAGTACTTCCATCAACTGTTCACCCACCCGCATATACGGGTTCAGTGACGTCATGGGATCCTGGAAAATCATCGCAATCTGTTCAGCGCGCAATTTATTGAGCTGTTTTTCCGGCAGATTCAGGATCTCTGAACCGTTAAAACGGGCTGATCCGCCAATCCGTCCATTACTTGCCAGCAACCCCATCAGGGCAAAAGCCGTCTGGGATTTCCCTGAACCGGATTCCCCAACAATTCCCAGCGTTTCGCCCGCGCGTAGCGTGAAATTCAAATCGTTTACTGCCGTCACATCACCATCCGGCGTACTAAATGTGACACGTAAATCTTTTACATCCAGCAATGGTTCGCTGATACCGACATTCATTGCTATCTCCTTAGCGGTCTTTCGGGTCGAGGGCATCACGCAGGCCATCGCCAATAAAGTTAAAACAGAACAGAGTGACGACCAGGAAACCAGCCGGATAGAACAGCAACCACGGGGAAACTTCCATTGAGTTTGCACCATCGCTGAGTAATGCACCCCAGCTGCTCAGTGGCTCCTGGGTACCCAGACCAAGGAAGCTCAGGAACGATTCAAACAGGATCATGCTCGGTACCAGCAATGAGGCGTAAACCACCACCACACCCAGTACGTTTGGCACAATATGACGCAGTACAATGCTCATCGTGGATACGCCACCAACCTGCGCTGCTTCAATAAACTCTTTACGCTTCAGACTGAGTGTTTGTCCGCGCACAATACGGGCCATATCCAGCCAGGAGACCATGCCGATCGCCACAAAAATCAGCAAAATATTCTGTCCGAACAGCGTCACTAGCAGGATGACAAAGAACATAAATGGGAAAGAGTTGAGGATCTCCAGCAAGCGCATCATCACTGAGTCCGTTTTACCGCCAAGATAACCCGCCAGCGTACCGTACAGCGTCCCTACGACAACAGCCACCAGAGCCGCAGCAATACCGACCATCAATGAAATACGGCCACCAATTGCCACACGCACCAGCAGATCACGCCCGGAAGAATCCGTACCAAAGTAGTGACCACTGCTGAATTCCGGTGCAGAAGACATCATCGCCCAGTCCGTGTCGTCATAGGTAAAAGGTGACAACATCGGAGCAAAAATGACAAACAGTGCAATCAATAGCAGGACAAACAGGCTGGCCAGCGCTGCGCGGTTATGAATAAAGCGGCGACGGGCATCCTGCCACAGGCTGCGCCCTTCGATTTCCAGTTTCTCCGTGAAATTATCCAGAGCTTCGCTGTTTTTCTTACTTACAATCATTATCAGCCCCTGCTCAATAACGGATTTTCGGATCGATAACGGCATACAGCACATCAACGATCGCATTAAACAGAATAGTCAGCGCCCCCACCAGAATGGTCAGGCTCAGTACCAGCGAGTAGTCGCGGTTCAGCGCACCATTAACAAACAACTGGCCGATCCCCGGTAAACCGTAAATGGTTTCGATGACCATCGAACCGGTAATAATGCCGACAAAGGCGGGCCCCAGGTAGGAAAGAACAGGCAGCAGTGCAGGTTTCAAGGCATGACGCAAAATAATGCGACGCATTGGTAAGCCTTTTGCGCGGGCTGTACGAATAAAGTTTGAGTGCAGAACTTCAATCATCGATCCACGGGTGATACGGGCAATACTGGCAATATATGCCAGCGACAGCGCCACCATCGGCAGGATCATATATTGCAGTGCCCCGTTGTTCCATCCACCGCCGGGCAACCATTTCAGCGTAATCGCAAACAGCAACACCAGCAGCGGAGCAACCACAAAACTCGGGATCACGATGCCGGTCATCGCCACGCCCATGACCATATAATCCCATTTACTGTTTTGTTTCAGTGCCGCAATGACTCCGGCGGTCACACCAAAAATCAGTGCCAGTAAAAAGGCCGCAGCACCCAGTTTTGCGGAAACCGGGAATGAAGAAGCAATCAGGTCGTTGACGCTGAAGTCTTTATATTTAAATGAAGGGCCAAAATCACCATGCAACAGTTGCTGGAAGTAGCTGAGATACTGCTTCCACATGGGGTCATTTAAATGATATTTCGCTTCAATGTTGGCCATGACTTCCGGTGTCAGAACCCGTTCCCCCGTAAAGGGGCTACCCGGTGCCAGGCGCATCATAAAGAATGAGATGGTGATAAGAATAAAGAGCGTTGGGATCGCTTCAAGGAAGCGACGCAATATAAATTTTAACATTGCCCATACCTGCTGGCGTTAAACCGCAGAGATCATTCTCTGCGGTGACATTGCTTAAAAGGGGCAGCCAGGCTGCCCATCGTACTTAGTGTTTAATAATGTAGAAATCTTTATCGTGGCCGTTATCCAGTGGATCTTTACCGGTATAACCACCAACGTAAGGTTTTACTAAACGCAGGTTTTTATAGTAATAAACCGGAACGATACCGGAATCCGTATCAAAGATTTTTTCAGCCTGTGCATAGAGTTCAGAACGTTTAGCTTCATCACTGGCAGCCAGCGCCTGTGCCATTACTTTGTCAAATTCCGGGTTTTTGTAATGGGAAGTGTTATTACTGCTGTCTGACAGCATGGTATTCAGGAAACTGGTTGGTTCGTTGTAGTCAGCACACCATCCTGCGCGAGCTACATCGAAGTTCCCCTGATGGCGGGTATCCAGGAAGGTTTTCCACTCCTGGTTTTGCAGCTTCACATCCACACCCAGATTCTTTTTCCAGATTGATGCCGCAGCAATAGCCAGTTTTTTATGCAGATCTGAGGTGTTATACAGCAGGTCAAACGTCAGCGGTTTATCCGCGGTATAACCTGCTTCGGCCAGCAGTTTTTTCGCTTCTTCGTTACGTTTTTCCTGTGACCAGCTAAACCACTCAGGCGGGGTCAGCTTGATGCCATCAGTGAATGGCGGTGTATAACTATAAGCGGGTGATTCATCCTGAGCCTTCACTTTATTCACGATAATATCGCGATCCATCCCCAGTTTCAGTGCAGTACGTACACGAGGATCATTGAACGGCGGCTTCTGGTTATTAATCTCGTAGTAATACGTACAGAGGTACGGGTCAGCGTGTACTTCTGCCGGGATCTCTTTTTTCAGTTTCTGATACAGCTCAATCGGCAGGTAGTTATAGGTCATATCACTGCCACCACTACGATAACGGTTGGTATCAGTCACTTCAGAAGAGATTGGCAGGAAAGTCACCTGATTTAACACGGTATGAGCGTTATCCCAGTACTGCGGGTTACGTTCCAGAACAATACGTTCGTTAACCACCCAGTCTTTCAGCTTAAAAGCACCGTTACCCACAAAGTTCGCGGGTTGCGTCCATTTGTCACCAAACTTCTCAACTACAGGTTTGTAAACCGGGGACATTGATGGGTGGATAAGCAGTTTATAGAAGTACGGTACAGCGTCACTCAACGTCACTTCCAGTGTATGGTCATCAACCGCTTTGACGCCCAGTGAATCTATCGGTTTCTTACCCGCGATAATGTCATCAACATTCAACAAATGACCATATTGCAGGTAGCTGGCATAAGGGGAAGCAGTTTTTGGATCAGCCAGACGTTGCCAGCTGTAAACAAAGTCCTGAGCAGTGACGGGCTCACCATTTGACCATTTAGCCATATTGCGCAGATGGAAAATCCACACTTTACCGCCCTCTTTGCTTTCCCACGATTCTGCCACACCAGGAATAATTTTGCCGTCGCTGTCGTTAATCGCCAGGCCTTCCAGAATATCGCGGTTAATATTGGATTCTGGCACGCCTTCAATTTTATGCGGATCCAGGGACTGAGGCTCAGCGCCGTTACCACGAATCAATTCCTGTTTATCTGCCAGCTGGACGCCCGCAGGAACATTTGCTGCAAATGCAGTGTTCAGTGTAACTGAGCCCATAGCAGCCATCACACCAAGGGCGATCAGACTTTTTTTCGTGATGTTGTTCATTATTTACCTTTCAGTTTTTAATAATACCCTGAGTACCAGTCGCTTTAACGAAAAGTGAAACGATGCTTTTCGGTTGGTTCTGATACCTGCCCTGTTTATCCTTTACTTAATGCCAACACATTACCGTCCCTATACCCGTTATCAGACAGAACATCACACCATTAATCTGATTTTGTTTAGTACTCCCCTGCTACTATCAGGTGAAGTTTTGGTGCAATACTCCGTTAACAGTTTTCAGGCTAGCTGGAAACTATCAGAAGGAAGATGTTTCCGCTAAAGCTAAATGGCAAAAATGTTAACTCATTCTACTTTATCATGATAAATCTTGAGGGTAATGGGTTATTGCTCACCGATAAATAACACATATCCAATTGATTTATATGAAATAGTATAAAAAACACCCCCTGATTGTTCATGAATCAACCTGCCAACATGAAAATCGATTTCATATCGCGACAAATCATAAAAAAGAAGGAAAACATCGCAATGAAATCGTAAAACAGCAGTATATATAACCTGTACCAGACAAAATAATAGAATGTAATCAGTGTTAAAATAGTCACAATTAGAATGAAATCACAAAATTGGAAAAAATTTTCAGTAGTTACATTAATAATATTTTTGTAATTTTCAAAAAAAATGAATATTCGGGCTAAAATGGCTATTATTTCCGCTTCACTGCACCAAATTTGTGCATGCTTTTATTTTGAGCAAAAAAAAAGCGCATATTATGCGCTTTTTTATTTTTATTTCAGGATGAAATCATCACGTCATGTTGGTTAAATAAGTCCCACACCTTTTCTCAGCATCTTCCCCACCATATCAGTGAGTGAGCCCCGGAAAGAGTGCTCTGATCCCTGTCACCACAAACTCAATCCCCAATGCCATTAACAACAGCCCCATAATACGGGTTACCACGTTAATCCCGGTCTGCCCCAGAACCCGAACCATTAATGGTGCCGCCCGGAAAAGCAGCCAACAGCAGAAAGCAAAGAGTGCAATAGCCAGCGAGAAGCCCAGTAAGTTCAGCCAACTGTGATAACGGGTGCTCCAGACAATGGTCGAACTGATTGCACCAGGTCCAGCCATCAATGGCAGTGCCAGCGGCACCACACCGATACTCTCTCTGATTGCCGTTTCTGATTTTTCCTGCTTGTTCTGCTTATCTTCCCCCAATTTGCCGCTAATCATCGACATGGCAATGGTCACGACCAGGATCCCCCCGGCGATACGGAATGAATCAATGGAGATACCAAAAATATGCAAAATACCATCACCAAGGAACAGTGCTGTCCAGAGAATAATGGCAACCGAGAGGTTAGCAGTAAGATTGGTTTTATTCCTTGCAGCGGCAGCCTGGTAACTGGTCATGCTGATAAACACAGGGATGATCCCTATCGGGTTAACCAGTGCAAACAGACCAACAAAAAATTTGATATAACCTGAAAGATCTAAGAGAGCTGAATTCACTCGTTTCTCCTGTGAGCTCTATGTGCCGCTAATGTAATGAAATTTCTCAATGCTGGCCATCCTGGCTGTAGTGGTCATCACACTATTTTTCCGCCAGAAAAGCAGCGGATTATATCATTGTTACTGGTTTGTTTAGAGCGATATTCGGAAGTTAAAAACGCCCATTACCTGATACTGATGAATGTTAAAAAAACCATCATTAACCCGAAGCTGAAAGGTGTCAGCTTGCATAAATCATGATCTGAATCATCATTTTCCCTGCAAATCCTCGTTATGCTGAATGTCATCAGGAAGCGCTGATAACGAACCCAAAGTGATAACTGTTTTAACCTGTTTTCAGACTCTGTGAGTAAACCATCAGAATAGTCTTTGCCGCCGGCAACACAGTGGCCGCATCCATAACGACTATACTTGCCTATTCTGATTTGTTTACTAATAGAGTTTAAACTTCCTCAGGAGAGCATTTATGGCCGTTACAAATGTTGCTGAACTGAATGCACTGGTAGAACGTGTTAAAAAAGCCCAGTGTGAATACGCTAACTTTACTCAGGAACAAGTCGACAAGATCTTCCGCGCTGCTGCTCTGGCTGCCGCCGATGCACGTATCCCTCTGGCTAAAATAGCGGTTGCTGAATCCGGTATGGGTATTGTTGAAGATAAGGTGATCAAAAATCACTTCGCATCCGAATATATTTACAATGCCTATAAAGATGAAAAAACCTGTGGTGTGCTGGCGACTGATGATACTTTCGGCACCATTACTATCGCTGAACCTATCGGGATCATCTGCGGTATTGTCCCCACCACCAATCCAACATCCACCGCCATTTTTAAAGCCCTGATTAGCCTGAAAACCCGTAACGGCATTATTTTCTCGCCACACCCAAGGGCAAAAGACGCCACCAATAAAGCCGCTGATATCGTATTGCAGGCTGCTATCACTGCCGGAGCGCCCGCCGATATTATTGGCTGGATTGATGCCCCTTCTGTTGAACTGTCGAATCAGTTAATGCATCACCCTGATATCAATCTGATTCTGGCAACCGGTGGTCCAGGTATGGTGAAAGCGGCCTACAGCTCAGGTAAACCGGCGATTGGTGTTGGGGCCGGTAATACCCCGGTGGTTATTGATGAAACGGCAGATATTAAGCGTGCGGTCGCTTCCATCCTGATGTCAAAAACCTTTGATAACGGTGTGATTTGCGCGTCTGAACAGTCGGTGATTGTCGTGGACAGTGTTTACGATGCTGTGCGCGAACGTTTTGCCAGCCATGGTGGCTATCTGTTACAGGGCAAAGAGCTGGAAGCGATACAGAACATCATTCTGAAAAATGGCGCGCTTAATGCCGCTATTGTTGGGCAACCGGCGAGTAAAATTGCTGAGATGGCCGGATTAAACGTTCCTGCCAGTACCAAAACTTTAATTGGTGAAGTTAAACGAGTTGATGAGTCAGAACCGTTTGCCCATGAAAAATTGTCCCCTACTCTGGCGATGTATCGGGCAAAAGATTTTGCTGATGCTGTAACCAAAGCGGAAAAACTGGTGGAAATGGGAGGGATTGGTCACACATCCTGTCTGTATACCGACCAGGATAATCAGAAAGAACGCGTCAATTATTTTGGCGATAAGATGAAAACCGCACGTATTTTGATTAATACTCCTGCATCCCAGGGCGGTATCGGGGATCTGTATAACTTTAAACTGGCGCCGTCCCTCACTCTGGGCTGTGGTTCATGGGGAGGAAACTCAATATCAGAAAACGTTGGACCAAGACATTTAATTAACAAGAAAACCGTGGCCAAGCGAGCTGAAAATATGTTGTGGCATAAACTTCCTAAGTCTATCTACTTCCGCCGTGGTTCACTGCCTATTGCGCTTGAAGAAGTGGCAACAGATGGTCATAAACGTGCATTTATCGTGACCGACCGCTTCTTATTTAATAACGGCTATACCGACCGGATTGTCAGTGTGCTGAAATCTCACGGTGTGGAAACCGATATTTTCTTCGAAGTGGAAGCGGACCCAACACTGAGTATCGTGCGTAAGGGCGCTGAAAAGATGCACGCGTTCAAACCTGATGTGATTATTGCCCTGGGCGGTGGTTCACCGATGGATGCCGCTAAAATCATGTGGGTGATGTACGAACATCCTGAAACCCATTTTGAAGAACTGGCGCTACGCTTTATGGACATCCGTAAACGTATCTACAAGTTCCCGAAAATGGGCGTTAAGGCAAAAATGGTGGCAATTACCACCACTTCCGGCACAGGTTCAGAAGTCACTCCGTTTGCCGTGGTAACAGATGATACGACTGGTCAGAAATATCCGCTGGCAGACTATGCCCTGACGCCGGATATGGCCATTGTTGATGCCAACCTGGTAATGGATATGCCGAAATCACTTTGCGCTTTCGGTGGTCTGGATGCCGTTACCCACGCACTGGAAGCTTATGTTTCAGTTCTGGCGAATGAATATTCCGACGGTCAAGCATTGCAGGCGCTGAAACTGTTACAGGAAAATCTGCCTGCCAGTTATCACGAAGGGGCGAAAAACCCGGTAGCACGTGAACGTGTGCATAATGCGGCCACTATCGCCGGTATCGCCTTTGCTAACGCCTTCCTGGGTGTTTGCCACTCAATGGCACATAAACTGGGTTCGGAATTCCACATCCCACATGGTCTGGCAAATGCGCTACTGATTTGTAATGTTATCCGTTATAACGCTAACGATAACCCGACTAAGCAGACAGCATTCAGTCAGTATGATCGACCACAAGCACGCCGTCGTTATGCGGAAATCGCTGATCATCTGCGCCTTAGTGTCCCAGGCGACCGTACAGCGCAAAAAATTGAGAAACTGCTGCTCTGGCTGGAAGAGATGAAAACCTCACTGGGTATTCCGAAATCTATTCGCGAGGCCGGTGTGCAGGAAGCCGATTTTCTGGCGAAAGTCGATAAACTGGCGGAAGATGCATTTGATGACCAATGTACCGGTGCGAACCCCCGTTATCCGCTGATTGCTGAACTGAAAAATATCATGCTGGATACTTTCTATGGTCGTGAATTCACCGAGGCATCAGACAAAGTAATAATGGCAACTACCTCGCCAGAAGAAAGCAGCAAAATCGAAAAGAAAGCCAAAAAATAAATCGTTAGTAAGCCTCATCTGATTGACTGATGACATAAATGCCGCCTCCAAAGGAAGCGGCATTGTTTTTAATAACCACTTACGTTTTTGAGTACTGAATATTTAGCCAGCATTCGCCTTAATCGGGTTCATGCTGCAAAGATCAATCACAGAGAAATTAACCTTATTTTTTCCATTGATTACCGTAAATAGCCTGAGGCGATCCACTGTCCAGCGCTTCATAGTAGTGCTTACGGCAAACTGAAACATAACTTTCATTACCACCAACCTGCACCTGCGCACCTTCTTTAAAGGGTTTACCCTGTTCATCAAGGCGCAATACCATGCTGGCTTTTCTGCCACAATGGCAGACTGTTTTTAATTCCACCAGCTTATCAGCCCAGGCCAGCAAATACTGGCTGCCGCTAAACAACTCACCACGAAAATCTGTTCTCAGGCCATAGCACAACACCGGAATATCGAGCAGATCAACCACCTCAGCCAGTTCCCGTACCTGGGTACGTGTCAGAAACTGACTTTCATCCAGTAACACGCAGTGCACCGGTTCCTTACGGTGTTCGGTTTCAATTTCGTTAAACAATGATGTCTGGTGACTGTACAGGTTTGCCGGAGAAGAAAGGCCGATACGTGAGCCGATACGCCCAGCACCAAAACGGTTATCAAATTCAGCGGTATACACTAAAGTGCGCATTCCACGTTCATGATAATTATAAGAAGATTGCAACAACGCTGTAGATTTTCCGGCATTCATCGCCGAGTAATAAAAATAAAGCTGAGCCATCGGCCCTTACTCCACTGATGGTAAAAGATGCACGAAGTGTATCATAAACTAGCGATTTTGATGATATAAGCCAATTATTATTAGGGGGTTAACACTAATTGCCACCTATTTTTTTGACTGGCTGATACAATTTTATTTCTGTTAGCAATGATAATCTTAATGGTTTTTTAACATTTCTTGATATCAGATTATTAGTGGTTTTTTATTCCCGGTAAAATTAACTATTGCAGTTCCCGATCACCAACACTATTATTATCGGGAAGTTGTGTTCCCATCAATATAAATTAGAGAATTGGATAATGAGCGAAGCCCTGAAAACTCTGAACAACATCCGCACGCTGCGCGCACAAGCAAGAGAATGCAGCCTTGAAACTCTGGAAGAAATGCTGGAGAAATTGGAAGTTGTCGTTAATGAACGTCGTGATGAAGATAGCCAGGTGCAGGCTGAAATTGAAGAGCGTACACGTAAACTGCAACAATATCGTGAAATGCTAATTGCTGATGGTATTGATCTCTCTGAATTACTGTCCAGCCTTCCTGCAACAAAAGCACCAGGTAAAGCGAAACGTGCAGCACGTCCAGCTAAATACCAATACATTGATGAAAATGGCGAAACAAAAACCTGGACGGGTCAGGGTCGTACTCCAGCTGTAATCAAAAAAGCGATTGAAGAACAAGGCAAACAACTGGACGATTTCCTGCTGTAATAATACATTAAGGTCCATCTCTAATTACCATACTTACATTATGGTTTAAATTGACACCACCAGGTCTGTGTAAAAAGGAAGCTAGCGCTTCCTTTTTTATTACATCAAATCAGACGTTATAAAAATCCCTGTACCAGTCAACGAAATGGGCTACGCCTTCATCAACTAACGTCTGCGGTTTAAAACCAATTATCTTGTACAACTCCCCCACATCTGCACTGGTATCCAGTACATCACCGGGCTGCATTGGCATCATATTCTTACGGGCTGTTTGCCCCAGTGCATTTTCCAGCGCCTTTATATAATCCATCAATACCACGGGCTGACTGTTACCAATATTATAGATCCGGTACGGGGCGGAACTGGCCGCTGGGCTACCATTTTCAACTGTCCAGTGTTGATCAGCATGAGGGATCACATCCTGAAGACGGACGATTGCTTCAGCGATGTCATCAATGTAGGTAAAGTCCCGATGCATTTCACCGTTATTGTAAACATCGATACTTTCCCCCGCCAGAATAGCTCGGGTGAATTTAAACAATGCCATATCCGGACGTCCCCACGGACCATAAACCGTAAAGAAACGCAGGCCTGTAGTCGGGATCCCATACAAATGGGCATAAGTATGGGACATCAGCTCATTCGCTTTTTTCGTCGCGGCATAGAGCGAAACGGGATGATCAACAGAATCATCTGTTGAGAATGGTAATTTACGATTCAATCCATAAACAGAACTGGAAGAAGCATAAAGCAGATGCTCAACCTGATTATGACGACACCCTTCCAGGATATTTAAATGACCAATAAGGTTGGAATCAGCATAAACCAGCGGATTCTCCAGAGAGTAACGTACGCCAGCCTGGGCTGCTAAATGAATAACACGCTGGAAGCGGTGCTCACAAAATAAACTGGCAATTCCTTCCCTGTCAGCGAGATCAATTTTAATAAAGGTGAACTCAGGGAACGAACGAAGCAAATCAAGGCGGGCAATTTTCAGGTTTACATCATAATAATCATTCAGGTTATCGATACCGATAACCTGGTGACCGGCGGCAAGCAGACGTTGCGTGACATGGAAGCCAATAAAACCTGCTGCACCGGTTACCAGATATTTCATACTTGCCTCTTCAATTATGCAATATTAAGAGATTCTCCGCGGCCAATTGCATAATAGACAAAACCGCGTTTACTGATTCTTTCTGGATCATACAGGTTACGACCATCAAAAATCACGGGTTCTTTCAAAGCATTTTTAATAATATCAAAATCAGGCGCACGGAAATTCTGCCATTCAGTACAGATAACCAGGCCATCAGCGCCCTGTAAAGCCGCTTCTTTGGTACCCATCAGCTTCAGATCGCTGCGATGACCATAGATACGCTGCGTTTCATTCATCGCTTCAGGATCGAACGCCTGTACGGTCGCACCCGCTTCCCACAGTGCTTCCATCAGCACGCGGCTTGATGCTTCACGCATATCATCGGTATTCGGTTTGAATGACAGTCCCCACACAGCAAACGTTTTACCTGTAAGATCATCACCAAAGTGGTGCTTAATAAAGGTTGGCAGTTTGTTCTTCTGTGAATGGTTAACTTCTTCTACCGCCTGTAACAAACGCGGCTGATAGCCAATCTGTTCAGCCGTACGGATCAGTGCCTGCACATCTTTCGGGAAGCAGGAACCACCGTAGCCACATCCTGGATAGATAAAGGAGTAACCAATACGTGAATCGGAACCGATCCCCTGACGGACTTTCTCAACATCAGCACCCAGACGTTCTGCTAGGTTTGAGATCTCATTCATAAAGCTGATTTTCGTTGCCAGCATGCAGTTGGCTGCATATTTGGTCAGCTCCGCACTACGGATATCCATCAGGATCATACGGTCGTGGTTGCGGTTGAACGGCTCATACAGCTCACGCAGCAGTTCGACAACCTCATCGTTGTCAGTACCGATAACGATACGTTCAGGACGCATACAATCACTGACCGCTGCACCTTCTTTCAGGAATTCCGGGTTAGACACCACATCAAAGGTCTGCTCAACGCCGCGTCCTTTCAGTGTCTCTTCCATCACCTGACGTACACGGTCAGCTGTGCCTACTGGTACGGTA
>Ga0157366_1000906_pt1 | contig 12580 bp, 13 predicted proteins | sample AttbisABBM1_FD_113149 | JGI IMG/M metagenome (GOLD analysis project Ga0157366, IMG submission 113149) | Fungus gardens microbial communities from leaf cutter ant in Botucatu, State of São Paulo, Brazil - Atta bisphaerica ABBM1 | ecosystem: Host-associated > Fungi > Mycelium > Unclassified ...
AGAGAGCAAATGCAGCTAGCTAGATTACAAATATTTAATCTAACCAATGATGAGCCATTAGTACATGTAAGATACAAAAGAATCCTGTAGGTATAAAATAATTCAGAATCAGCTTAATTTATAACAGGCTTAGGAGAAACAAGGTGTTAGCCCACTAGTAGAGTTGGTTAAGTTCTTTTCATCAATAGAAAGCAGTCTAAGAGAGTACTAACTAGAGATCAAGATAAACAAGGCCTATAACCTATTGGAAGAAATAGAGTGTACAGTAGCATAGTATAGTATAAATAACTAGCAATCATTTATCTATAGTGTATATCTCTGTAAAGAGTTGAAAGAAAGCAATGAAAAGAGACAAGTTGTATTATCAGAAATAAACCTAACTACATAAATTTTTCTATTGACTATTTAATTAGGACTATGTACTTACTAAGCAGAGTGCTTTGCAACAATAGACAAAGAGTGTGAGGTGATGCCATGTATAACAGAAGTGTGACATCTGTCACAGTCACAGATCACACAATTACATGACACAAAGAAGAATATAGAAGGTTCTGGAATAAGTAATATTATATATATAGTATAACAATAGTATCTTGGCCTTATAGAAAGCATATGTACTTTAGGGTAGGTTAGTTGTAGTATGTATACAAACCATAGTCTGTAGTATATAAGTGTCAAAGTTGAAAGCAGTAGACTCTATTTATTTCCTTTTTTCATTTTAATTTTTTCAATTTTTAGAACTTAGGGTTAGGGTTAGAGTGATGAGATCATGCTGTCACACATCAGTCACATCAGATGACACAGACACAGTCACAGTCATAGATCACATGATTTATGGAGGAATATAGAAAATTCTGGAAAAGATAATGTCATATAATGTATACAACACATATTGACCTTAAGGCTAACACATGGCTGTTTAGGGTAGGCTAGAAGTAATTAGCATAGACCATGTAGCTTTAGTATATAAGGTAGACTATCTTGTACAGAGCTCTCTATCAAGTTTTCTTGTGTTAACCCAATACAAGATTCTATTTATTGGCCCACTCTAAGGTCTTTGAGTCATAACAATAAGGTAAACTTATAAGGTAAACTATCTTGTACTTGGAAACTCTATCAAGTTCTTTTGTGTTACTCAATACAAAAGTCATCTTTTGTTTTTACTCAAAGACTTAAGTCATAATAGTTATATTACATGTTAACAGCATGTAGTACATATGTCCTTTATGGTAGGCTAGGTTTAGTGTAGCATGGACCATTAGCCAAGTGTATATAAGGTAGACACTTTGTACTTGGAACTTCATTGAGTTCTCTTGTGTTAACCCAATATAAGATTCCTCTTTTGATCTTACTCTTGGTCTCAAGTCATAACACACCTGTGGACAACTGTAAATGACTAGGAGTCAAAAATACATTTACAAAGAGTAGTACATATAATCAGGTGATATACTGACTAAGTGAGACACAATCCTGGAATCAAGTCCACACCGACTATGATGAGACTGAGAAGATCAATTCTAACACATTAGTACTATTATAGTATTGGTTGTTACTACACCTATCTTATTTAGATCCTCATTGGTCTTATCTGCTATCAGTAGCATTATATCATGATTTATAGTTGTACATAATATTTTACCCAACTATCACTCAAGTTCCTGGGCACTTATGACTTTATGAGTAAGACCAGATATAGCAGTTATGCAATTACTAGAACATTATATGACTCATGCCCTTATATTGTAAGGCCAACTATAGTCAGGCTCAGAAGATCTGATATATTATTTTCTTTACCGCATTGTACACTGCAGTGGAGGACAAGCCCACGTTGCTTGCAAAATTTCAGGCATTGTGGGACCCATGAGGATCAGGTGTGTACCAAGTACTGACCATCTTACCATCTTCCTTATAGCATGCTACATGGCTCATTTGGGTACTCTATTTTCTGCTCTACTACGATGCAATAGCTGATCTTCACGTTCAGGAAGTGATGAAGATAACCCAATTTCCCCGCATCCTCATTGCGAAGTCAAGGTCGGAGTAGGTAATGTCTAGGTAAACATGAGTTTCTATTCTGATCTGTGTTATAATACTGACATCCCTGTACCCATCGGAGTGGACACAGCAAGTTCTCACGAAGATATGCTGGTCGGCCAACAGGTTAGATTGAGCTCTTCCGGTGATGTTTATCGCCGACATCGCATGACAGAACGGCGCTGGAGAGTGCCAAGACGCCTCGTGGCCCTAGGATGATGGCATTGCTCATTAGTGCTGGGTTGGAATGTGGGTTGCATCTACGACACAATATTACCGATGTGTTTTTCACATCATCAATATTTTGTTGAACATTCATATCCCAGCTATTGAGGCGACCGAGTTGCCCAATGAGGATATGACTATCAGATTAAAACTATCCCTTTTGAATCTCACCCGGAACTAATGACCATAAACACTGCTGTAATGAAGCAGCAACAACGCTGACAGTAACAATAACTTCTTACGTATGACCAATCAGCCGCTCATTGTTTTCAGTGATCATGTGCCACGATTTTCTCATCACTGGTATTTTGGTGACCCTCGGCGCAATTTGTACTACGATCAGGCTTCGGCGATACTGCTGCCATTTGAACTGCAATGCTGGGTGGCCACTGACTTCATGGAAATCTGGGGAAAGGTTTGAAATCACACGCCCAATAATGGCATGTCATCAAACCTTGACTGGTACTTACGGCCACTGGCGTTTATTCGAACAGATAAAAACTCCCTTGTTGATTAAAATTCTTGACACGTTTCCTCTCCTCTCCTCCGACATAAAATTATCTGGCCATACAGGCATATCTGATATTCTGGAGAATACCAAAATCAGTCATCACTCGTAGATATAATGGATACTAACGGAAAGAACATGCCTTCCCCCTCCTTCCGCCATGCAGCTCCATGCGCCCCTTGGCCATGGGTCGACATTGATGACGGTACGTAGAGTTTGTTTGAATGTAATACATCAGGACTCTGACTAAACACTCAGATATCAATACAGATCAAACGGAACTCATGGATAGCGGTGGGCCGTCCATTCCCAAGCTTTGCTCTCATGAAAATTGTGACAACTGCTGGAGCAACTACCCACAGTCGCGTTACCCGAACTGGACGGCTGCACAAGTGGAAAAAAGCAAGATTGCTGAAGCCATCAGGCGACAGCAATGTGATCCATGTGTTTCCCGTTATGTTGATGTCGATGACAGAGGGCATTTCATGAATGTAAAGAAGTTCGAAGCTGGGCCAGGGGAGGTAGAAAATACTTGGAAAAGCTTATTGGCCATCAGGGTGAGCTTATTTATATGCCTGAGGTCTATCTCCATGCGTGAGGTTGTTGACGTACTGCCCGTCAAGCGTCCATCCTCGTCACGGACAAGAGCCATCTTCATTGAAAAACTTTCTGGCCCCATGCTCCAGATGCTGGGGACGAAGTACGTCCTCTTGTTTGCAGAGTCCCCAATATTGAAATTCTTCTCTCTCACCATAGGTTTGACATTGAGCCTTTCTTCTTTTCTTCGTTCCTAAACTGGATTCCTTCCCGATTTCAAGCTGATTTCAATCCAGGAGTCGGAGACAGTACGGATCTCCTGTCCTCTAACTACTTTTTAAAAGTCATATTCATGATAGGCCTTACAATCACTCTTACATTTCTACGCTCCGTCTCCCAACAACTGTCAGATTACAAAGCCGCCACTCAACCATATTATTCCAGTAGTTCCCAGGACTCCATTTCGTCTGCTGACAGTGGGAGAGCCACCAAATCCACGCTATGTTCGCGACCTCTTGCTTAGTATAGTCATGACTGCACATTCTGATCAACTATTTTAGTCGATGAATCCATCGACACGAAAGCGCCGTTAAAGCTCAAATGTTTGTCAGAGTTTCCAACCCGATATCTGTCATTGACCATATGTATCTTGAACAGCGGACCGAGCCTTGTGCCTGGACCTGCTCTCAGTACATATCATTCGAAACATTGATGGAAACACTATCATCTCCTTGCACCCGGATCTAGACCTACCTACAACGAAAGCAGAGAAACTTCATGACAGGATTCGGTTTGCAGGTAAGCCTCACACATGATCTAAACGAGATGTAATTATGGTTTTTCATCGTCGCATAGGCCAAAGTGTGTACTGGCAAAAGATGTTTCATCAATCGCATGATCCTACTCTCCTACTCCTCACATTCATCTGGCACACAATATATTCCTGGGATCAGGCACTGGAGCACTTGTACAGCCATATACGTGACCTGGTCTGATACCGCCCGTGTTTCGTGAAATAGTTATCACTGATGTTGCGATAGGAATCCAAAGTCATCAATACTGGAAAATGGAGGATCAATCAGGAACTCCATGTTATTCGAGCGCATCAACTCTATTATACATCGCTCCTCGATGATGTCAGGAAAACAGTTGAATTCATTAGCAAACACAAGAATCCTGCGATGGAGTCTGGAAGGATACCGAAATTAGAGAGGGAGCTTAATGACCGGTTCCTGGAACGCGAATGTGGTCATTTGATCCTCGAAATCGACCGGTTGACCAAGGATTTAGAAATGCAGCAGTCTCGTCTAAAGAATGTTATGAATTTGGTATGTTCATTTGTATTGAGAAGAGAACCTCAATATAACTAGTGCATTCAGGTATTCTGCAGTGTGAACATTTCTGATAATAGTGTGATGAGAGGGATGACTGAGGTCAATATGAGGGACAGTGCTGCCGTGTGTTTTTTTTTCTCTGTCCCCTTTCTGCCATCCTCCAAACTCGGCTTCTGACTATTTATATTATTGACCAGATGAAACAAATTGCCTACCTTAGCATGTTCTTTCTTCCTCCAACGTTTGTGACTGTAAAAGCATACTTTTTTTCAAGTCACTGCAATGGGAGTGTTGACATTATTTATTGATATCGTTTTAGGGTGTATTCGGGATGAACGCCAAGGAAATTGCTCCTGACACTTTGGGTACTATATCCCATTTTGTGGCTTTCGCAGCTCCTCTCACTGTCGTGACGATCTGGATTATTATTGCCTTCCAAAGTCAGTATCTTCTTCAAGACAAACCTTTTGTACTGCGTTTGGCTTGGCCTGTGTTATTGTTACGTCGTTGGTGGTGTAAGAAGCAGAACCTCGAGAGTAAGGCGGGGAGAATGATAGACCGGAGTATGAGAGATGATTATTATGAAGCAGAGATGAAGCCCAACGATAGTTGGGCATAAGGAATATTATATTGATTCATTACCCTTTTTGAAGTTGACAAGCGCTTCCCGTCATGACTCCCTCAATATACATATACATGTATTCATCTTCGTGGGAACCGGACATGAACATTTCCATACTTTGTACTTTATGATCATCACATTAGGTCATCACCGGAAACTCACTAATTCTTAATTTTGTAGTCTAGTGGTAGTATGTTCAGCCATATTCAACAAATCAATGGAGCGAGTAACTTACACCAAGGGGTGTTAGAGACAAAGTCATGTTAGTGCCAGTACACGAAGGATTAGTTGGTGGAGGTGCAGCAAACGTGCTACCAGCAGTCATCCAATGGATGGGGCAAGCCGTGACTGTGATACTCAAAGGAGATTTTCCAGAATCGAAAACAGGACTCGGAAGCGAAGATGGTGATGGTATAGGTGTTGTGTGGACCTGAAGAGTCTTGGGATCAATAGCGTATTGCCATACGCCCGCTGCATCGAATTCGAGATCTACTGCAAGCGGTTGCTGTAAGTTCTGTGCGAGGACTTTCTGACTTCTGGGAACTGGTCAGAATGGAGGTGAGGTCATGTTCAATTTGATCAAAAAGATTTTTTCCCCTCACTATCAAACGCGAAGTTGAAAGGACCGCGATGCACAGCAATCGAACCATGAGGACGGTTCTCTGCGAGATGCGTTTTAATGGACGGGAGTTCATAAACCACAAAAGCCATACATAAAACATACCAGTGACGATGTCGGCAGGCAAGTTAAGGACCAATTTGGTTGTACCAGCAGGGACAGAGACGGCTTGAAGCCCATTAGAAGGATTCACAGCTTTTTCAGATCCACCATTCATTGAAATCGTCCCTCCAGAGACCCAGCTAGGAATTCGAACATAGTAAGTGAACGCCGAAGAAGCGGTAATCGTCGTGGTCAGTGTATCACTGAATGGGTAGATGGTGTCGACATTGACAGAAACCTTGTTACCTAAAATTTAATGCGAATTAGTAGAAGGTTTCTTCTTACGAGATAATGATGGATTGACCTGATGCAAGGGTAGTCGATACCGAGAATGGCCCGAGATACAGATGTACAAGTGATTTCTGGTCTGGCGTTGTCAGGAAAGCATTCGTAATGAATTTCGGCCATCCTTGAGGGAAGTTGACCGTGCAACATCTATTCAAGGTCATCGGGAGGATTAGACTTTATGAGTAATACAACTCCTTCTCACGGATAATTAGGCTCGAGTCCAAAAACATTCGAGTAAGCGCTTATGAAAGACACATAGAATCAACATTTCATGGATTTTTTTATATCATTCACTACTTACCCATCGTTCGGGAATGGATTCCTGAACAGGCGGTTTGATCAACACCTTGTCTAGACCATAAAGCTTGATCACTCACGGATTCATATTTTGGGAGCCGACTTGATTTTGTTGCTGAAGGTACTGTCGACTCCACATATCTACCTATCATTAGACGAAAAACGAACAAGACTTTTGTCGAATGCAAAGAACTCGCCTCCGGTCAATGCCGCTGGAAGGGCATTATAAGTGATTTTCTCAACCTTGAGCAAATTTTTATGAGATCGGCTTTGATGGCTATTAAGTTTTGAAACCCACTCGATCGGCGAATTTGGGATCTCCAATAACCTGATAAAGGTACGATCCGCTGTTGCAGTTGAGTCAAGTTCGCCGGACGAAACTGAGTTGAACCTCACGAGAACATGGTTTCCTTTCATCCCAGTCGAGCTTTAGTTCTTTTTGAAAGAAAGTGTGAGATATTGAGACATACCACCACGAGACATGTTTCCGTCCTAGTGAAAGAAACGGCATTAGTATAAATAAGTGAGATCGAAGACGGGTTCCGCACCCTCTAACTGCCTCGAGACCTGCTAGATATTCGTCGGCAGCATAGATACCAGACGGTCTGCCGTGGTACTGGAATAACAAATCCCAACCCTGGCTCGCAACGTCGAGGTCTGGTGAAGTCGGCTTCGGTGTGTCAATACACCATGATGGACAGCACTGACCAGTTTGATTGCGTGTGAAGCGATAAGTACTTGGCAGAGCCTTCAGACCTTCTGCTATGTTGACACCGTGCCACTGCATAGGGAACATGAGTTGAATCGCACACTATATATGTAAGAACTGAGAGATTCACCGTTAAGGGGAGATTGAATGGGTTCTGTCTAATTGAGTGTCATCGTTCATATTGAATGTCAAGGCACGTACTGGTGTGTGCTCAACTGAAGGAGGGCACGGGTAAGATATTGTGATGAGACTAGTAGTATCACTTACCAGCAGTTGTTGGGAAAAACTAAGACGTCAATGTCAGAACCGAATCGTGTCCCAGGAGAAAATCAATCAGCAGTTACCTGTTGAGAGAACACTTTCTCCCAAGGGACACCGGTCCACTTGAGTAGCCTCATAGTATCCAACAAAAGATCCTCGTTGCCATTGGGGTGGTTGTCGTATAACCTATCATGTATGAATTCACATATACAGATAGGTGACGTACATACCATTGCAGAGTTATGAGAAAGTCTTCCCAGCGGGTAGCGGTCCAGGCTTCGACACCCTGGCCATCGTTATTGAGCATCGTATTTGCCAAGGCAACAAACTTGTGCAGCGCGAGGACGACTTTGTCGGTCAGGTCAGGATAAAATTCTGTCATCTGGATAGCACCAAAGAAGAAGGGATATCTTGGCGAAGTGATGAGGAACATGATGCTGTGAAAGAGAACCGAATAACTGACCTTGCCCACAAGTAACGCGGTTTGTTAGTTCCTACCTCGGGACCGAGCCAGCCAGTTGAATCTTGGTGGTCCAGAACATAGGTCAGGAAGTCCATGGTCTTTTGGTTGATCACGGTGTGATTGACGAGCACCCCGTTTGGTACCATAGCGTTCTGCAGAGATCCATATCGGGAAGTAGTTGGAAAACGTCGGATTAACTTACAAACCAATAGCTTCCAGCTAGATTCACGGCCTGGTAAAGCCTGCAAATAAGACTGAGACTGACAACGAACCTTCTTCCAAGTTTGAGTAAGCTTCGGTTCCACCGGTCCAGTCCGTGCCCGAAACCCTATCCGTCTGTCAGTCTCATCTGACTCCAGATGAGGGGCGTGACCACGATACCAATGGTAGAACTCGTGTTCGTGGCCTGCAAGACCGTCAGTCTGAACTTTCAACTAGGCAAAAACCGTCAGAAGCGTCAAAAATTGAACTGCAGAAACCATTACCTGGTTCAGAAGCCATCCGTCGGGTCGTACCTGACCAAGGGGGAGGGTAAGGTATTTCTTTGGAGCGACTATACAAGATCCGTATCACAACCGTTTCTGAAGTCCAAGATTTGCTTACGTCCAGATTGACCTCTGACAAAGAGGAAAGCTCCAGATAAAAACAACCACCGCAACGCAGATAAACGCATTGTAGATTATTTTCAACAAGTTGTATACACCATGTATATATACAAGTAAAGCGGCCCGGTGGAGAAGGGGAGTGACTGAGGGCCAAATATAACACTAGTGAAACGCATGGAAAGGAAGCCAGCTGAAGGTATATTGTTGTCAAATGATTGTCAGTGTTTGTTTGTAAAGGTGTTGGAAGGAGAGGGGAGCCGTGTGGATGCAAGAGAGAATATTAATGTGGTGATGTCGGGCAAGGCGCCTCCCACTGGTCCCCGAGCTCTGCGCGCCATTCCGCCCGATCCCCGTCCCATCTCCGTCCCCACCGCACCTCGCAGCCTCTCCACCGGCCTTGCCCGCCCGCCCCTCCGGCCCAGACGTCTCCAGGTCAGGTCTCCTCCTCCGCCGCATGACTTGTCTCCTCCTCCTCCTCAGCCCACCGCACCTCCTCCTCCTGTTCCACTTCCCACTTACAAGGATCCAATCTCTTTTTCTCTCCTCCCAAAATCATCTCCACCACCAGTGCCTCCACCACCCAGTGGGCCCTGGAGGAAAATCTCAGACTCGGTCGCAGTCACTTTTGACAAGTCCATCTCTTTTTCACTGCCTCGTCAGCCCACATATTCTCCTCCTCCTCCTCCTCCGCCGCCGCCATCACCACCACCCCCACTACCAGCACCAGCACCAGCACCAGCACCAGCACCAGCACCACCAACACCACCAGCACCTTCACCTTCACCATCACCATCACCATCACCGCCTCAACCCACCTTATTTTCCCTCCCACCACTACCTTCATGGCCACCACCACCGTCAGAGTATCCTTCTCCATACAAGGACTACAGACTCTTGTGGGACGGTACCGCCGAATGTCTACCCTACTCATCATCTTCACATCACCCCTCTCATCCACAGTCTTCCTCCTCCTCTTCTTCATGGCAAAGAGCGAATTATTTCAAAAGTCTCATCGAGCACGCCAAAAAGAATGGGGACGCCCTTTACAAAGATAGAGTCATCAAGTTGGGTGGGGACAGGAAAGAAGGCTTTGTCAGGTACCAAGGCCACACCTGGAGTGACGACGTCGTCCTTGTCGGCACCAGCAGCATCCTCTCCGGCATGACTGGCATCGAAGACACAGGCCAAGTCAAGATGATCAAGGAAGATGACGTGGGTGAGATTACGGATCCCAGAAACTTGGACACCGTCATCAACAAAGAAGGGAATAGCGTTTGGGGTTCAGGAGCATCAGCCACGACCTTGCATCGAACCCAATTAATGCAAACCATGCAAACACGACTATCAAAGGCGTCCAACAAAGAATTCATTGACGTTCGTTATCAAGTGCGTCTCAATTACTACTGCTACCTATTCTTCATCTCAACCGATCTTCTGCAGTTTGACAACCATTCTAGGGGTCCACCACCACCAACTTCAATTCTGATCGTCAACATTCCTCCACTCACACCCAACTCGGCTATCCGTCGTCACTATTCCCACTATGGTCCTATCATCTCCTTTGAACCTCAAATCGATAAAGAAAACGGCTCAGCCTTGGGTATCGTTTTAATCAGATATCATACACACGAAGAAGCAAAGAAGTGCCTCGAAAAGGAGAATGGGAGAAAAGGTGGGCTACCAGGCGTCATTATTCCTTCTGTTGCTCCGAGTGCAAAGAGTGGTGGCAGTTATGTAGAAGGAGAGGTAGCAGGAGCAGGAGAAGGGGAAGAAGAGGCGATCAAAGTTGTCTATGATGAAGGGCTGGTCTTGAGCGCTTTGATGAGAGAAATGGAAGAGAGGAAGAAGAGGGAAAGAGAGGAAAGGGAGAGGAAGAAGAAAGAAATCTTGATGGGAACGACCATGATAAATACGCGTGTGGTGACACCTACCACCGCCACACAGCAACAGCAACAGCAACAGAGGAAAATGGGAGTAGCGCCTAGACCAGGAGGACAGTTGACGTCATTTCCTACGTCCACACTTAATATTCCAACACCGGCAATATCGACGTCGACGCCGGTACTGGCAGCTATGGATGCGAGTGGACGGATTTTAAATCCTCCTTTACCACTTAATTCAAATCTGACATCACCTTTAACGGCGGCAACGACAGCGACATCGTCAACAGAAATGCAGAGTCCAACAATGGGTGTGATGAGTGTTTCATCGGATTCGACACCTTTGACTGTTGTTACGAGTACGACTTGTGGTTCCTCGTCCTCGTCCTCAGGAAGTACGGGTATCAGTTCTGTTGTCTCTTCGTCTGTCAATCCTACCCCATCTTCATCCACTACTACTGCCGCCACTGGTTCTACTGCTACTGCTACAGCTCCAGCTATGGTCAGCATTAATACGACCATTGCTGCTGCTACGACGACGACGACAAGTTCAACGACACCGACATTGAAACTTCCACCAAGCCTTCCTCAGCGACCATCTGTATCTCTTGTTGATTCTCCTTTAACAACAAATCATGATACGATGATCAAAGCGAGTAGGATATCGAATGTGACGAATGTGACGTCGGGAGGAAGTGGTGGTTTTTATAAGGCTAGGTCGAGTATGGGTGTTGGTAGTGAGCCTAGAGCGAGTCCTATGGCCGGTGGGATGACACCTAGGACGCCTGGTTCTGTTGGTGGTGTTGGTGGTGTTGATCATGAGCGGGAGAGGGAGCAGGACAGAGAAAGGGAGAGGGACAGAGAAAGGGAGAAAGAGAAGGATAGAGAGCGTGATAGAGGTCGAAGAGAAAGATATGGATATGGTGGAAATAGTTATTTCTCGAGGAGAGGCGATCATTATGAACCTTTGCCTTATAATAACACTTCTAGGTCGCCTTCACCGTATTCGTATTCCTCGTATACGTGGCGCGATAGGGAGAGGGAACGAGAGCGTGATCGAAATTGGGACAGGGACAGGGATAGGGACAGGGACAGGGATAGGGATAGAGAGAGAGAGAGAGATCGCGATCGAGAGAGAGATTATCGTGATCGGGATTATCATCGCACGTTTAGTGGTGGAAGGTTCAATGGAGGAATGAGGAAATCGACCTATGAAATTGAACAGGAGAAAGAGGATCGAAGGAATGAGACATTGAGGAGGTTATTTGAGAATGGATTTGATTATGTGAAGGTTGTAAAGGAAGGAGGTGGATTTAGCGCGAGTCTCGTAGGAAATGTGAGGGACGAAGAAGTGATTGATTATTTTGAAGGGTTTTATCCTGACCAGGTAAAAGAACTGTTCTTTCTATATTGCGTTCGAGTGATGTTGATCTTGTCTTTTTTTTTCATTTGGTTCTTTTTTTTTCTGGTTTTGGTTTTTGGTTTTCGGTGAATTTTTCTTCTTTGTCGGGGGTGGGTTGGTTGGTGGTGGTAGGTTTTAAGAGATCATACAGGTCTCTATGTTACGTTTAACAAACCTGATTCAGCACGACGCGCTCAACGTGTTGTTTCGATTCAAAACAAAGCATTGGCTCATCAATCTGTTTCGTTGACGGTTCATTCGGCGGTGAAAACCATTCCGAAATGTGGTTTGTTAGCGACGACGACGACGACAGGACCAACTGCTACTGCTTCAGCAACAACAGCAACAGCAATAGGTTCAACAAGTCAAAGTCAATCAAATCCTGAACAATGGATTGAACAGGCACGAATTCGGATTACACGTGAATTACGAATGGGGTTGGAGAAGGATGTTTTGGAAAGAGTGGTTGGACCTGAAATCATGAGGTTGGTAGTGGAAATGAAAAAAAAGAGTATGGAAGCGAGGATAAGTGGTGGTGGTATCAAGGAGGGGATTTTGAAAGGGCTGTCGTTTAAGAAGCAGAGGCGGGTTGTTGTTGATTTACCTGATGAGGCTGGTGAAGAGTTGGTGGATGGGGTGAAAGTTGAGAGACGAGAGGACGAAGAGGAGGATGAGGTGGAGGAAGACGAAGACG
>Ga0157366_1000907_pt1 | contig 12579 bp, 11 predicted proteins | sample AttbisABBM1_FD_113149 | JGI IMG/M metagenome (GOLD analysis project Ga0157366, IMG submission 113149) | Fungus gardens microbial communities from leaf cutter ant in Botucatu, State of São Paulo, Brazil - Atta bisphaerica ABBM1 | ecosystem: Host-associated > Fungi > Mycelium > Unclassified ...
TACAAAGACTGAGATGAGTACTTCAATTATTTCTTCTATTATCTAACATGTACCTAGTCACCTCTATTCTAGGTATATAAGTTTCGTACTACGAAGACTGAGTCACCTCTATTCTAGCTACAACCACTCTTGATCGAGTTTCTCACTTAACAATCAGTACCCACTTCTGACACACGTTTAAGTCACCGCTTATATCACATATATTTTCCAGTAGACATACCCCGTCTACCAATCTCCTTACAGAAACCTCATTGACTTTGGGCCGCCTTGAATTGTGAATAAGCGCTGCTTACAGATTACATCACTGGCCGGAGACAACCGGCTAGTAAGACGAGGCTCGTGAGTCCTGTTCTGTATCTTTAGCTCTCAAACGATGTCCTCAAGTCTCATCCTCCGTTCGACTATACCGAGGGCTCTTTCACGGCGTACAGCGCTAAGGACAGCTCTTCAGGGTGAGCTGATCCTTCTCTAATCGTAGGAATATGACTGATCCCGAGCAGCCCGTTCTGCCAGTGATACCTCCGAGTTCAAGTATGTTCCAGGAGGGCGTGAGTGTACATATCTCCAGGTTGAAATTACTATAACTACGTGAGTAGCTATATACAAGGGCACCGTGAATGACCCAACATCATTCCCTTCGCCTTCTCGCGTCCATGGCTCCTATCACTGGGCTTTTGAGCGCCTACTCTCTGCGGGCCTTATTCCCCTAACCGTTGCCGCGTTTGTTACAAGTACCACCGCACATCCTATTCTAGATGGTCTTCTTGGCGTCAGTCTCGTCATTCATTCACATATTGGAGTAAGTTCGTCCTTTGGCACCGCCTTACTTTGGATCTGAACGTGTTGTTGTGATCGTAGTTTGACTCTGCGATTGTCGATTATCTCCACCCCCGTAAATTCCCCGTTCTCGGTCCAACTTGTACATGGGCGTTGCGAGCGGCCACCGTTGCCACCCTTGTTGGTATCTATCAGTTCAACACGAATGACGTCGGTATGTTTGATATGATCTTTTTTTCGTCATGCTGCCAGCCTAATATGAGATATTATAATAGGTCTTACGGAACTTATTTCTAGAGTGTGGACTGCCTAGAAAGCTAGAGTTGTGCAAGGATCTTCCTGTTGTCAAAGTCTGACTTTGTCTTCTGGCGTGTATCAGTTTTCTGCCGATGGGAAATCCATTGTCCCACTGCTCTCTTGGTCTGTTCATCCTGTCACCTTGCCTGTAATATGGGAGTTTCAGGACTGCAAACCCCACTGGAGTCGTAGAATTCGGTCGGCGCTGAGCTTTGTGAGGTCTAATGCAGATATCCGTATGTTAGTATTGCGATCCATGTTGAGCAGCAACAGGGTGACCACTACCAGAAGCGAACACCTATACATGATTGAGAAAGCACCCTTCAAGTCCGCGGGCATCTAGGAGTTGGGTGTCCTTATTAACTAGGTGATTTTGACTCTGAACAAGTATCGGTGAGCATATATCCAGGTTCAAGTATTGGTTTTGTGCCTTCCATTAGCCGATCGGATGGGAAGAACAAGATTCTCTTATTCAGCTAACACAACCTTCGTGGTCCTGTTTATATTACCAGATCCCAGGTAGAGGTTAGAAATGGTAAATAAGAACAAGACGAGCTGGCTCGTGCTTTGGGCTGCGCAATCCACATTTGCACGATCCAACATCGTAGACGCAGCACTGATGCTCGCAGTATCAAGATCGTCTAAAGCTTGCAAGACATCGCCCCCGCACGAACATTGCGTAGGAGCGCCGACGACTGCGTATGCTCCTGACGAGCCTTTCTCTGTTCTGTTCTTCTGTCATCCGGTACTTGTTTTCGAATCTGTCGGGGACCGTTAGTCGAGTGAATTAACGTCTTGTGACTTGATCATCTATTTTTGAACTGTCATCTTTAGTTCTTCTGACCTTCCGTTCTCTTCTCACTCATGGAGAAATGTCTTCTTGAAGGCCTATAACTTCACATGGTGACATATGCGAATATTGTAAGCGGGGCGAAAGGGCAATATATAGGCATGCAGTTCAAGGGACCCTATATTTTCCCTGTCCTGTTTGGCTGATTCTCTCAAAATGGCATCGCTAATCGTGCAAGCATTGGTTCTCTATGTTACCTTGATCGTATTGTGGAAAGTTTTGAGGTGGCTATTCGTCAAGTCGCCGTTGGAATCTATACCTGGTCCACCTGCCCTTTCGTTCATCAGTGGTAAGTTAGATGATTTCATACTTATGGCGAGTCCGCTCATTCAAGTTGTTAGGTAATATCCAACAGATATTTCATACGAATGGATGGAATTTTTATTATGATATGTTAAACCGTTGTGAGTGAGATCATGTTAAAGTGGTACATTTGTGACTGATCATTGGTCTGTCGGTATTTTCAGACGGTGCTGTGATAAGACTGAAAGCCCTATTTGGAGTAAGATCTGTTCTTCCCTTCACAGAAAGATCGTCCGCGTGAACAAAACCATTTCTAGAAGAACATGTTGTTCATTTTTGATCCAAAGGCTTTATATCATATATTGATCAAGGTGGGATACAAATTAGTTAGGCCCTGTTCCTTTCTGAATCTATTGCATAGGATCAGCACATTTACGAACAGGCCCCCGCATTTGTTGCGTGAGCGCTCCAGATCTTCATTCCATTATTTGAACTTATTCATGTTTTAGAACGAATCAATTGATGTTCGGCGATGGCTTGCTGTCAGTACTGGGTAATTACATGAATATTTTATGTTCTTAACAATTAATCAAAATGAATAGGTGAGCAGCATCGCAAGCAAAGAAAGATGCTCAACCCGGTATTTTCCATTGCTCACATGCGTGCAATGAGTATGCTTCTTATCTCTTCCTCCTCTTCCTATACTTATCCTCTCGTTTCAGCACCAATATTCTATGAAGTAACGCATAGGGTGTGGTTGATTATCTCTTATCACTAGCGCTTACTAAAGTTGAGTATATCAGCTTCGTCAGGCACTGTGGAACCAAGTAAGAGACGGACCCAAGGAAATCGATGTTCTCCATTGGATGTCACGAACTGCTCTGGAGCTAATAGGTCAAAGTGGAATGGGATACTCATTCGACTCATTAACGGACGACCAAGGGACCGCATATAGCGGGTCTTTGAAACGTTTTGGGTAAAAACGATTCGGTTGTTAACGAGGTGAAATAAGCACTGACGTGCTCAATCTCGCAGTGGACTTTTCTCCGGCCCGAGAGCTTTCATCTTAGCCAATTACTTCTTTCCCTTTGTCAATAAGTTCAACCTTCCTCGGTTAAAACGATGGATTATAGAAAATACGCCTTCACAGTGGGTGAAAGACATGAAAGATATTGTGGATGTAATGGAAGAGACTGCGAAAGACATTTGCAGGGCTAAGCACAAGGAGATTGATTCAGGTGAGAGTGATGAGTCGAAGAAGGACATCATCAGTATACTCAGTGAGTATGCAATTGGAGGCGTCATGAGCTTGATCATGACTGATATGTACTTACTGAAGTGAGAGCCAATGAAAGCGCGACCATGGAGGATCGATTGAGTGATGAGGAGGTTATTGGCCAGGTTGCGTCAGTTTTGATTGATAGTCGTTCAGGGTCATCATTTAACACCTGGGATACAGTACACTGGTCTTTGCTGCGACGGATACCACTTCTTCTGCTCTCTCTCGCATCTTATATCTCCTGACAAAATATCCTAATGTTCAGGAGAAACTCCGTACAGAAATTATGGAAGCGAAGCACAACCGCGGTGGCGAGGATTTAGATTATGATCAGCTTGTAACCTTACCTTACCTTGATGCTGTCTGTCGTGAGACACTGAGGCTGTAAGTGTTCATAGATTGTTAGGCACGTTCCCCACTGATGTATCATATCCTTAGGTACCCTCCACTTGGAACAACCAGTCGAATGTGCGCTAACTTTGTTGCATTGGTTTTTATACGTCGCTAATCATCTCTTAGAGCTCGAAAAGACATGATTCTACCACTCTCTAAACCTCTGCGAACTACTTCTGGAAAAGAACTCACTGAACTAGTTGTTCCTAGCGAAACTATGATATTTATATCTATTCTTGGAGCAAACACTAATCCAGAATTGTGGGGACCCGATTCATATGAGTGGAAACCAGAAAGGTGGTTGAAACCTCTCCCCGAGAAACTCAACGAGGCACATATGCCGGGAATCTACTCGAATTTGTGAGCTTTCCCTAGAATGAATTTTAGTGGAAAGGTATTGATGACATGTAGAATGACGTTTTTTGGCGGGAGCCGTGCATGCATGTAAGTCAAATTATCTCTCCCTTCAAACATGAGATGCTTACTAACGATCATCAAGTGGCTTTAAATTCTCTCAGCTGGAGATGAGTGTGTTTTATTTAACACATTTTGGACTTTCTGAATCTCGCTTATGGTCTCTTTGCAGAGGTTGTGCTCTCTCTTCTCCTCACCTCCTTTGAATTCGAGGATGCGGGGAAATCTATCATGTGGAAGATGTCTGGAATTGTTGCACCTGTTGTTGAAGGAAAGGATTACACTCGACCTGCGTTACCCATGATCCTTACTTCGTTGGAGAAGAGATAGACCAAGAGGTCATTATCAAAAAGCATAGGGATAGATATCGTAACAGCGGATTGTATTTTCCGGTCTTCTATGAAATGGCAGTTTATCCACCTCGTTGGGAAAGTAGGACTGTTTGCCTGAAGAGATAAGATGATTTCCCTGATTGGTAGAAGAGGCCCACGAAAGTATCCTGGTGGTAAGCACCGAAGTGGTATGGAAGGTTGTAATATTCGGGGAAAGAAGGAAAAAACACCCCTTAAGCTCAATAGATCAATCTTTGTGACCACGGACTATTCCATACCAACGTTGCTCTTCACATATCGTTCGCAGGTGCACCATTATTCCACGGGCTGAGCGTCCTTCCGTCTGTATATCCCCATGTCTATGTGGTGACGATAGGCGTTTCATTGGAGCACAACAAACAATCAGTTGGAGGATAGATTTTAGATCGACCGACCAAAGAAGGTGCGAATAAAACAGGCTTTCTAGCTTTCGTACAGAGGACAAGAATGAACCTCCAAGGGTGTCTGATATGAATTTTGAGAAATACAAGCTTCTCAAGTTGAGCGATTGCATGTAAGTATTCGAGTACATGCACTGCCATTTTTTATTTGTGGTCATGTACAACGAGGATTTACATCACACCGATCTATGTATTTGTCTCACAAGGGCACAGATGAGTGATCAATAACTAGTAAGACCAGCAATTGCCTGAATCCCTGCATTCCCAAAGTCAGGCAAAGCACCAGTAAGTGACTTGGCCTTTATCATTTCTAATTCTCCGATCAACGTTTGGTGCCTATACGCCAGCCTGATATCGGGTACATTTGTCTGATTGAATAAGTATACCAAGCCAATGGGAGTTTTTTCCGCCAAAACTTACCTTGTTGATATCGTTGCCCTCTGCGCCAGGCAGATACCAATGCTGGCCGAGCCAATGGCGTTTAACCTCCATCTCAAATCCACTCTGCTTAACTGAATTTCTTGCAAGTTCAGCGAGAGAACTTTGCGGTAGCTTGTAAATCTTGCAAAAAATCCGTTAGGATCAGTATCAAACACCAATTCAAGACATACATGAGCCGCAACACTATACTCCTCTAACAATGGCTCCTTCGTGAAGTGGAACTGTAGCGGATCATCTGTACTCAAGCTGACATTCAAACCAGTTTTGAAGAAGTCGGGCAGAGGGTTTCTCTCGTACGTCAGAAAGAGCGCGTTGTTCGAGAGTGGACTCATTGCAATGCCAATTTGTTTCAGATAGAAAAGATATTGGAGTGCTGGCACTTTGCGGAGGAGTATACCATGAGAGATGGAGTGAGAAGTCAGGAATGCAGAGGTTAGGTGGTCAGTATCGCCTGCTTCGCCGCAATGAGGTCGGAAGACAAAGGTGTCTTACATGAAACGACGGAGGGACATGATTATGGATTCGTAGAGGTGTGAGATTGGACGCACTGAAACCCCGGAGACGACGCCAGTTGTTCAGACTGGCCATATTGGCGAACATATAGTAGGCCCTAGTTTAATTATATTGATACTTGTGCTACTGAGCACTAGATGAAACTGACCAGTAAGAATAGGGCGGAGGTTGGGTGAAATTCCACAAACGCGGCAGAGGGAACTTGCGGTGGATGCGACGCTCGACTTTGGACTCATCATCTACAGTATCGAAGCCCACAACACGCTGAAGGAAGACGTGTAGTTCAGGGTGTGTGCGAGGATCCTTGGTGACCTCGAACAAGGGGCGGAAAACGTCTGGGGAAAGGTTAGGCCTGGCTATTTGAATGAATGGAACAAGATGGTGGTACTTACTCACCACAATGTCTTGGAAAGTATCGACTGAACCGTTAGCTTTGTAAACTTCATATAGTCTTGGAACTTGGATGAGCCAGCGAACGTTGTTTGAGTACAGTTTATTACTGACGACCCATTTCGCCAGTTTATCCCATTCATCAGGCGATCGGCCGTAAATGCTAATTCGCCATTCGACATTCTAGGGTGTGAAAGTCAATGGATACCTGCTGAAAGTTGGGCATTGACATACTTGATACTTGCTTTGTTTTAAATCACTCATCAACTCTAATGATGGTGCATCAATACAGGATTATCAATGCGGTGTGACTGAAAATTGACGAACCCTGGGTTAACTCAGCCAGGTATTGACCTCTGATATAGTTATCCGTCTTCAAAAATATCTCGCGCAGCCGAGATTCACCAATTGGATTATATTTGAGATTGAATTTGTCGAAACGGTGGAATGAGTCTTGATGAGCGTGCATGTCCAAAGTATCAATAGACAGATCGTATGCGGTTAGCTTAAGAGATTCAAAAACTTGTTCAAGGGTGAGTTCATGGCCGTCGCGGAAGATTACGACATCCTGAAGTTAGTTGACTTCATGAATGAAAGGGATGCACAGATATGGACCAGTTACAGTATTGCCTACCTGAGAACAGTGTTTCATCTTTGATTTGATGAACCGGAGAAGATGTTTTTGATTCATGCTGCTCGAGTGGTGGACGTGGGTATCCACTTTACGAACATTATAGAAATCTCTGGAGCCATGATTCAGCGGTATTTATGAGTAAGTCGCTAGAAATACCTATGAGGAACACGCTGTTGGTGGGTGGGTTGAAATCGGGAAATTGATAGAACTCTAAGGTTCATATACGAACCTTCATATCTGCCAGCTCCTGGCTTTCATTCAGTAGACTGTACATGGTGAACTTGCTTTGGAGATATTTCAGCCTCCGAAAAGCAAAGCTTTTGGTTGGTCCATGGGAGATGACATTAAGGACGAAATCGAGGTCCATGAAATACTCTCGGATGTCTGGAATATCAAAAGCTGGTTTTGACTCCACTGTTTTCGATCGTTTAATGGAACTGTTGGCAGGCAATACTTAACTCACTTTTCTTCCTGTCGTCATATACCTGATAGACGCCCTTGTCGTCAATCTCGAAGGTCCATGAATGAGACTTCGGTATTTCACAGGCCTCAAACTCGAACTTTTCACTCGCGTCCTCGTGGTTAAGCACTTCTTTGTTCTTCAACTGCCAGGTCGGTGGTGGAGGCTTCGGATAGATTTTCCAAGATATGAAGGGCCGTTCTACTTGGGCCGGTTCAATCACAGCGTCAGTGTCCGGCCGTCGACCGCAGACTTCGACGTGCTCTTCGAGGAGTCCTTCGAAATCACCATCATAATCCCGTGGATCATCCCCTAATCTCTGCTTCGACTTGGACATGTATTTATCACGAAGCTCACAACATTTCTGTAGAGATTGAAGAAGTTCGGATTGTTCAGGCGTGATGAGAGGCTCGACTGCTATTGAAGGTCTTGGGCGTTTATCAGTGTGTGTGTCTTAGCAACTTACGGATGTGGGCCTTATTAGCAAGCTCTTCTTCTATGAAAGGGTCACCCGTCGAAGAGCCGTGTATAGCCGAAGCTCTCAGACTCTGGACATCAGACTGCGCATCTGAGAGCCTTCTCTGAGCCCAGAATTTCTCGTCAATCTGGTCAATGTGGTTACCGTTCATCAGTTACAATCAGATCAACACCTACATGCTGCTGGCTTTTCTCTTCCAAATAACCAAAAAAACTATCCCTGGGTTCTGGAATCCGGAGAGACTCCAAGGATATGTTTGGAGGTGATTCGGGACCTCCATTAGTGCTCTCGCGGGACATGTCCATAATACAGTTCAGAGGATGGTCACTAGGATAGGCGGCCCGCGCTTCTTTCCTTTCCTGTCAGATGCCGATTTGGCCGAGACCCAACTTAAAGTCTTGTCGTCGTTATGCCCTCCATCGATGCTGGCCGCTCCAACACTTGAAAATGGTCGAATATGTTTCTGATCTCATATTAGATATTCCAAGTCATCTTCGTTTACTCTGCTCATCTCACTGAAATGAGCATACGAAGCTGGATCTCACGGGCTGTGAAAGCTAACGAAGGGAATTTCTACCATGTGGATTTTACAAACGGCACGGGGTCCAACAGCATATAATGATCTCCTACAATTCGAATAATATCTCTCACCTATGTTCTGGTTCCTCTCTCTCCCTCTTGCGAGCATTTTATTTGCGCTCTGTGGTGCTGCGCCTACCGTCACAGAAATTTCCAACAACCTCCTCGACCCGAATGGCATCTTCTTCGTTTCATTCGATGGAGTCGTCAACGTCAATTCTTTCCAACTCTCTGGTGTGTTGACGTTTGGTAATTTTCAATTCGCTGGCTGGTACACTTCTACGCGTACTGCAATTCTCGCTCGGCGACAATTGCCGTCTGGAAGCTGGTCCACTCTCCAACTCCCACACAATCTGACTACCAACGATTCTCACAATGTCATTGCGCTCGGTGTATCTCCAGCAGACGGAAAAATTCATGTTGCTATGGATTGTCATAGCACGCAAGTGTTTTACACCAGTTCCGAGGCAGGCCTAGCAACTAGTGGTGCAAGCTGGGTAGCTAGTAAGTTTGGATCAATCACAAATATAATTGGTAATTTGGACGTTGGAACGTGGGTGCTTGCGTTTCACACGAGCTCTAACAAGTGAAAAATATCATTTAGAGTCGTCACTTATCCCCAATTCGTCATCACTCCAGAAAACCGTCTACAGTTCGTTTACCGGTCCGGTGTGTCTGGGAATGGTGCTACTCAATTAGCAGAATACAACGAAGGAGTATGGTCGAACGTTGGCTCGTGGGCTTCTGCTTCCGGAGTCTATACATCCACGAATGGTGCGCAAAGCAGTGCCAGAAATCTCTACATCCACGGATTTACATATGATTCTGATCGTTTACATGTGGCCGGTACATGGAGGGAACAAAACGGTGCTGTTATGTGTAGTAGTGGTGGTTTGACTAATCATGATACAGTTTATGTCTTCTCAGACGACAGAGGTGAGTATCTATCATTCGTTCGCTTTTCCGAGTCAAATTTTCTACTTGCAGGTCGGACATGGAAGAATAGTGCAGGTTCCGATGTAGGAACATCTGGTTCAAGCCCATTTAATGTGAATTCAGGAGGACTCATTGTCGACCCTCTCAATGCTGATCACGCTCTCATGAATCAAGAGTCCCAGGTTGTCGACTCCGTTGGACAACCACACATAATAATCTCCTACGTACCTGGTATGCGCCCAGAGACTTTTGAGAAGATTAAATTGAGTTTGTGTATCGGATAGGTCGTTTCGGTCAATGCGTAACCAACTACGAAACCGGTCGCATAGCCAATGGTCGCGCGTTCCACTTGTACCGCTCCTCTTCTGGTACCTGGAACAAAGTAGAAATTCCATTTGCTCTCGACGCAGTTGGACGTTCACAAATTGCTTTGGACAGCCATGACAATGTTTATGTCGTTATGCCCTTCGTAAGGATTGTCACAGCTAGTAAAGCTTCGGGATGGACGGACTGGTCAATGGCTTTTGATGGTGTTTCGAACGGGTTGAATGCTTTTGGGGAGGTCACGATTGACAGAGCAAGGATCCCTTCCGAGATTCTATCAATTTTGTATCAGGAGGAGAGTTTGGGGATGACACCTTCTGCTGTGCGTCTGATTGATTTTTCATTGGATGGGTGATATCAGTAGTATTAGATTACAACTTGAAGAAGTTTGCTATAACTCACAAGTGGAGAGGTATAAGAAGAGCAGATTGATGCTTTCCCAAGGCACAATAGACGAATTGGAGGATATGCAAGAGCTGCTATCCACATGCAATCCTGAGTTCGGACAGCACATCTGTTGAATGAATGCTTCTATCGATCAACTGTGATCAGCGATCACAACATGATCCATGGTGATGCAAAGATACTCATTCAGGGGTTGCCATGCTGTATGTACATATTCTCTTCCTATTGGATAGTAATAGGATAGAGTCAACATGTACATGTTCTCAAAAAAGGTATATATACACTGGTCTTTAGATCCCTTATTTTATTGCTATCTTTCTTATACCAGAGTACAGTTGAATAAACATTTTTCATATTCATACTTATGACTGTGATCAGCATGCATAGTTAAGTGATAATATGCTCACAATGAGTTGCTCAAATGTCATCTATATACACAGCCTGTATGGGGACCAGCCTTCATATGAAATTTGAGTGCTCAAACATCATTTATGTCCACACCAAAGCCTACAGAGTTTCCATTTGTCACATACCATCTGACCATATCTGACCTCCACATTCTTTTGCCCTCTTCTGGTGTGAATCATGCTCCATCCCAATCAACCCAAGGACCAAAACCTTTCCATTCCTCATCAATCCCATGGAGTTCCAAACAACAACCCCCACAGTGCCCAACAACCCAGAGTATGCACAGCAGTAGTATTATTAGAAAAGACTTTCTGTATGTAAGAACAAGAGTTACCCTGTGCAGTTTCTTAGTCTGATAATTGACTTGGATTTGTGCCACACTTGTCTCACTTCCTTCCAAATCTCCCTCTTCTGAAGTATGACCATGTGACATGTTTTCTATTGAAGCCAAGGTCATTATCTGCATAACACTACTTCCAAGTCATTTCTGCTCTATATCTGCTAAGTTACATCTTCTGTCCCATCTTCCATACTACATTCATAGATATCCTTGGCAAGTGTGAATTGCCCCTAACACCATTCTCTATTGGTCAGCTATCCTATACCCACTTTTAAGCATAGTCCACACTTAGAGAATAAAGTCCAATGAAAAAAACATGGAGATAAAATACAGAACTTGGTCTTATCCATGAGGTGCAGAGGTATGGACTTTGTGAATGACCTTGATTTCAACTTATGTATTGCAACACCCTCAGTTGTGTGATCACAATGTTAGAAGAAAACCCAGAGTTGACAGATTGAGAGTTCTAGTGAACAAAGATCAGTGAGTTGTTGCTAGTACCAGAGATTGTTGCTAATACTAGAGATTGATACTAGTAGTAGTTAACAAGTCACTATAGTTGGTGACAAGGACCAATGATGAAAACAGTATAATACTATTAACACTGGAGATTGATGCTAAAGTGTTAACAATATCTTGGAGATAAGTAAAGTACTTATCAGAAGAGAAGGATCACTTTGGAATCATAATACAGAATTGGAGTATGTCACTTATTAACATTAGAGTTGATTATCAGACTAGCTATTACAGTGTAACTACTAGCCTTATATACTAGAAGATGTTTCAGAATAATAGGAGACTCAAGTGGAGGTAACTCTATATTGAGTGATGTCAATGTCTTGGAGTCTATCTGTGTGAAACAATGATAGATAATAGATAAAAATAAGAGTAAACTCTATTATAAAAGACAAAGTACTTATAAAGATGGAGATAAGTGAACTCTACCATAGAAGATAAAATACTTGCAGAATTTTGAGTGTTACATTTATGGAAAAAGGCACAACTCAGAGTAATATTAATAGAAGCTGACTTTTGTGAAGATAATGCAGCTTGGATGTAGGTTGATTTTATCTATATTGGAGATTAGATACAACTTGGAGATTAGACTATGACATTCATACTAAACCCTGCAAACTTTCTCAAGCCACTACTACTACTTTCCATTATTGAGCCTTGTCTAGTATTGTCTGATATTGCTACTGTGAGCTTTTTTTTCTTTTTCAGCTAATTTTCTAAATAATTTTATCAGAGTTTCTGACTATCTGGACACTATTATTTTCTGGTTATGTTAACAATGTTCCACCAGATTGGAATATACTCTAGTAGTATTTAGAATAGTTGTATTAGATGTGATTCATTATATAAGACTTAATAGTAAGTTTTTGAAAGTCCAATTGGCAAACATATATTATCCAGATACTATCAGAGTTGTAAACAGTGGACTTAGTTTCAATTTTATTTCCTTTCAATTTTCTTTTTCTTTTCCATTTTTCTATTTACTTTATTTTAGTTTTCATTCTCACTTCTCTTTATTTTAGATATAGACAAAAGATATGAGATGATATCACACATGACAGAAGTATGACACCTGTCACAATCACAGATCACACAATCACATAACACAAAGAAAGATATAGAAGGTCCTA